>ENA-UOYA01002363-UOYA01002363.1-activated-sludge-metagenome-genome-assembly--contig:-NODE-2363-length-18275-cov-5.610373_pt1 | contig 18275 bp, 19 predicted proteins | sample MGYA00238163_ERZ764804 | MGnify/ENA primary metagenome ERZ764804 (study PRJEB28919, sample SAMN05720223) | activated sludge metagenome | isolation source: Anaerobic digester | place: Hong Kong... | reverse complement strand
AAGCTGAGAAACAGGGAGTCGACATCCGGTTGTACTCCATTATCTACGATGCAATCGAAGAGGTGAAAGCCGCCATGGAGGGCATGCTCTCGCCCGAGATCAAGGAAGAGATCACGGCAAACGTTGAGGTACTCGACGTCTTCAAGATCACCAAGGTTGGTACCGTAGCCGGTTCAATGGTTCGCGACGGTAAAATAAAACGCACCAACAAAATTCGTCTAATTCGAAACGGAATTGTTATCTTTACCGGCGAATTGGATTCACTGAAACGTTTCAAGGAAGATGTCAAGGAGGTTACAGCAGGATACGAGTGCGGTATCAGCATCAAGAACTTCAACGACATCAAGGTAGGAGACATTATCGAATCATACGAGGAGGTTGAAGTGAAGAAAACACTATAAAATATGACACATAACCAGTTGACATTGTAATTTTAATTCCTTTTACTTAGCCGCATCCTGCAGGAAGCGGGATGCGGCTAAAACACACGGGGAAGAATTACAATTGCCAACGCGGTTATGTTGTTCTAACCAAAATTATTTACGTCTAAAAAACATGGTTATTATGAACAAGACAACGTTGTTAAGCTTGAGTGTTCTGTTTTTGTTACTGAGCTCCACCCTATTTGCTCAGGACCCACAAGTAACTGTTGCTTACGTGAATACAACCGAACTATTGAGTGCTTTTCCTGCCAAGGAGGCGGCTACGCAACAGCTCATCGCATTGAGCGAAAATTACAAGAAGGAGCTTGAGCTGATGCAGAACGAATATAACAAGAAATATTCAGATTACATCACCTATCAGGGCTCACTTGCCGAAAACATAAAGTTGCGCCGCATGCAGGAGCTGACAGAACTGGAGAACAAGATGCAGCAATTTATGCAGCTGGCCCAGCAAGATATCGAACAGCAGGAAAATGCGCTGCTCGAACCGCTAAAACAGCAAATCTCCGAGGCAATCCATCAGGTAGGCATCGAACAGAATTTCACGGTTATCTATGACCTGGCCAACCCGGGAATTGCTTTTGTCAATCCTGTTGCAGTGGATGCCAATCCGCTGGTAAAGGCAAAGTTGGGAATCAACTAAACGCAATATCGTCAGATAGGTGTGACAGGGGATACTGAACAACAACAATCGCCAATCGGAATTTTTGATTCTGGATATGGCGGGCTTACCGTATTGTCAGAGATACGGTCGTTGCTGCCTCAATACGATTACATTTACCTGGGCGACAATGCACGGGCACCATACGGAAATCGATCGTTCGATGCGGTTTACCGATTCACGCGCGACGCTGTAACCTGGTTCTTCGAACAGAACTGCCGCCTGGTCATCCTGGCCTGCAACACGGCGTCGGCTAAAGCGCTGCGCACCATACAGCAGGTAGATCTACCCAAGATCGATCCGTCGAGAAGGGTACTCGGTGTAATCCGGCCAACGGTAGAGTCTGTCGCCCGATTCACCAAGAACGGGCATGTCGGTCTGTTCGGAACAACCGGAACTGTCATATCGGGATCATACGAGATTGAGATTGCAAAGCTTTACCCCCACCTGAAGGTGTCGGCCGAGGCTTGTCCCATGTGGGTTCCGCTGGTGGAAAACAACGAGTTCGACAAGCCAGGAGCCGACTATTTTATCAAACAGCATATCGACAACCTTCTGAAAAAGGATGACCTGATCGACACCATCATCCTGGGCTGCACCCACTATCCTCTCCTGATCGACAAGATAATAGAGTTTCTGCCCAAAGGGAGGGAGATCAGGGTAATCTCGCAAGGGAGACATGTAGCCGAAAGCCTGAAGGATTATCTGCATCGACACCCCGAAATTGAGAAGAGGTGCTCAGTGAATGGTACCGTTAACTATTTCACTACCGATCTGCCCGGCAAGTTCGTGGATCTGGCCTCCCTTTTTCTAAACGAAACAATTGAAGCCGAGAAGATAAACATCGATTACTTATGTTGAACTGGTTTGACCTCATCGTGCTGATCTCCCTGCTTGCCGCATTTGTAGACGGATACCGGAAGGGCTTGATCATGATGCTTGTCGGTTTGGCTACCGTCGTTTTGGCCGCTGTTTTTGCCGGAAGGGTAGCTGTCAACATTAAACCCCACCTCGAGGGAGTTGTCGATCTCTCCCCTCAAGCGCTCCACGTACTCTCCTATGCGTTGGCCTTTCTGGCCATAGCAGCAGTGGTATCGCTGGCAGGTATGGTTATACAGAAACTGTTCGAGTCGGTAAACCTCAATTTCATCAACCGGTTGGCTGGAAGTGTGGTCTCGATCGGGACAACCGCCGTTGTATTGAGTATCCTGCTCAACCTGGTGCTGATGCTCGACGTCAACGAGAGACTGATTAAACCACAAATAAAGAGAGAGTCCTTTTTCTACGACAGGATTCGTGTTGTTGTCCCCGCCATCGTGCCATATCTCGACAAGGAGATATGGGAGGAGTATGTGCCGGAAAAGTACCGGAAACAGGTCGGCGAAGCTGGCAATGGCTCCGACAACCAGCAGGATGGTCAACCCATCGATTCCGACTTCCAGAAGAGATATTTCGCAACCGATTCGATTTAAATTATTTACATCATGCTTATTCACAAAGAAGGAAGGAAGACACTACTCTTAACGACGATTATTCTGGTATTGCTAAACGGATTGATGTTCCGGTTTTTCCCCGAGAGCCTGCTTACATTTATTCTCCTGTTTGTTTCGGTAGTTGTCTATGCATTGATGTTGAATTTCTTTAAGAAGCCAAGTCGTGTTTACGAAGGAGACCTGCTCGGTTATGTCAATGCTCCTGCCGACGGTAAGATAGTGGTGATTGAAAAGACTTTCGAAAAGGATTTCTTCAACGAGGAGCGAATACAGATATCGATCTTCATGTCGTTCTTCAACGCCCACTCAAACTGGATACCTGTCACCGGAAAAGTTGTACACTATTCACACCAGGAGGGTAATTTCCATGCGGCATTCCTCCCCAAATCGAGCCACGAGAACGAACGAAGCAATATCATCATCGAAACACCCGATGGACATCGGGTGCTCACCCGGCAGATAGCCGGAGCCGTAGCTCGCCGGATCGTAACCTATGTCAGGGAGGGAGAGTTTTACCACATCGGCGACCGCCTCGGGTTCATCAAGCTGGGTTCCCGCATGGATCTCTTTCTGCCTCTCGACAGTGAGATCCTGGTCCAGATTGGCGATGAGGTCCGTGCCAACGAATCGTTGCTGGCACGACTGCCACAAAGAGAAGAGAGTCATGAAAAAAGAGATTCCTAATATCCTCACACTCCTCAACCTGTTCTCCGGGTGCATAGCCATTACCATGGCGTTCCGGGGAGATTTTACCGCAGTCGTCATCTGGGTTGCCGTTGCGGCACTCTTCGACTTCTTCGACGGATTGGCCGCCCGATCACTGGGTGTTGCCTCGAAGATGGGGGTGGAGCTCGACTCGCTGGCCGATCTGGTCAGTTTTGGTCTTGCCCCTGCTACTGCCGTCTTCAAACTTTTGCAGGACCACACGCTTCTACCCGATCTCCTCTCGCGGTTTGAGCCCGTTATACCCTATCTCGCTTTCCTGATCCCGCTCTTCTCGGCATACAGGCTGGCCAAGTTCAATATCGACGACCGCCAGACCACCTCCTTTCTCGGTCTGCCCACACCGGCAAACGGGCTCTTTTGGGTAAGCTATGTCTGCGGTACCTGTCTCGCTGCCGGCACCAACGGGTTCTATCTCTACCTGACGGCGGGATTGATTCTGGTACTTTCGCTGCTGATGATCTCCGAAATTCCCATGTTCTCCCTGAAGATAAAGAGCATGAAGATCAAGGGAAACGAAAGGCAACTGCTACTTATCGTCATAATGACCGGCTGTGTGGTGTTTTGGGGAATCAAGGGAGTTGCCTGGGGTATCCTGTCCTACATTGTCATCTCACTCTTCTCGATGAGAAAAGGAGAGAATCTTTACAAATAGTATATTTTGAAACAACAGAATAAAAAAATGGGTTTTCTGATAAAAGTCTTACTGATCTTTTCAATAATCTACATGATATTCAACTTCCTGGGTCGTGCAATCTTTGGAACCAGACGAAAACCCCGGAACAACCCCTACAGCCGGTACCGGAACCAACCGAAGAGCGAACCGGAAAGACAGGAGGAGCGCATTCTCGATTATCAGAAACGTAGTTTCGAAACAGCAGAGGCCATCGACGTCGATTTCGAGGAGATAAAGGAAAACGATACTCAAAAATAGGTTCTTGTGCACCAGAGCTGGATATGATAAAGCTCTTCTGCGGGAACAGATTCAGCGAGCTATTCTCTCATTTATCCCTTTTGGCAAGCAGGCGGGAAATGGGTCGCAAAAGCGGCCTGGATCGAGAGCTGGTGCACAAGAACTGGAAATAACTATCTCCCCAACAACTTCAAGGCGAATGTGGTGGCTTTACTCCACTGTTCGGGATATGTCCAGTGCCCCGTCTCCTCTGCCAGATAAAGCGTTTTCGGAGCCGTGATCACGTTATATGCCGAGTAGGTGGAGGTAGGTGGACAGGTTACGTCGTTGAAACCCCACGAATAGAAACCGGGCACCTTCAGGTGGCGGGCAAAATTGACCACATCGTAATATTTGCTGGTCTCGATCTTCCTGGGTAAATTGTTGAATGCCAGGTTTGCTTCGTTGAAGAGATGCGGCCATCCACCGGCACGGTTATGGAGATAGCCTGTCAGATCGGCCAGGGCCGGATAGAAGGCCACCAACCCTTTTATCCTGCTGTCCAATGCAGCGGTAACGATCGAGAGGGCACCACCCTGGCTGCCACCCATCACAACAATATTGCTGCCATCGAACTCCGGCAGGCTGAAGATAAAATCAACCGCACGGAGACAGCCCAGATATACCCGCTTGTAGTAGTAGCGGTCGCGGTCGTCCAGGTTGAAATTCTGATATCCGTCTAGCGCGGCAGCCCGGATATTTTCGTATACCGATGCATCCATGGTTACCGGGATCCCGTGAATGCCTATCTCAAGCGTGATCACTCCCCTTTCAGCATTTGCAATATCACCGTTATAGGGCCTGACACCTGCTCCGGGGACACGCAATATTGCCGGATATTTACCTTCACCCTTCGGCACAGAGAGAATACCGTACAGGCGGCTGCCGATCTTGTAGTTCTGGATGCCGACCTCGTAGACATTCACCTTTTCCGTACAGCGTTCGGGCAATAACCTCATCTTGGCATCCATCGGAATCTTTGCATTGGCAGCTTTCGCGTTTTCCCAGAACTGCATGAAATCCCCCGGCTCGTTGGTTGTAGGACGGATCGACTCCGGATCGAAAGCTGCAGTTGCCAGCCCCACATACTCTTTTCCTTCATATATGGCCACCACCTTGCAACGCAAGAAGCCCGGCTCTTTCAGGGTGCCACCGTCGATGACGGCCGTTCCGTTCTTCAATACCAGGTTCCCTCTGGTTACGGGAGGCATCATCTCCGGACCCGCTTCGTACCGTACGGAGATATGCTGTACCGGGATGTTGTTTTTGGTTACCGACAGGTTGAATTTCACTTTCTCGCCAGCTTTATAGATCCAATCACCCCTATCCGGAGCAACATTCACCTCAATCAGTGTCTGAGCCGGCTGGGCAAAAAGAGTTGAAACTAGAAGGACGGTAAAAACCGCCGATAACAGAAGTTGTTTTGAGTGCTTTTTCATATAATCATTTTTTACTGGTGTTGCGGTTAATCTTTCAGAGAGCGGTACCTGACGTTCCGACCTGCCGCTTTGCAAAAACAAAAATAGTAAAATTGAATGAGTAAAGATACAATTTTTCACTCCGTATTCCGTTATAACCGTAATGGGAAGAGTCAACACAGCTATATTGATCCTGATCTTGCTTTTCCGCGCGGTTCAGTTGCAGGCGCAATGGGATATTCCCTTCAGCCAGTTCTGGACAGCCAGTGGATATTTTAACCCTTCGTTTGCTGGAGAGAGCGGAAAAATCCAGGTTACAGCCCTATATCTCCACCATCTGGCAAAAATTGAGGATCCACCCCGGCACCTCATGCTTTCTGCAGATATGCCGGTAGAATTCTGGGGAGCGAGACACGGCATAGGTCTGCAAACAGTCTCAACCATAATCGGAGGCAAGCAACAAAGGAGGCTCTTCGCCGCCCAATATGCATTGAACCGGAGAGCCGGAAAAGGGATACTTGGAGTTGGCCTCCAAATGGGAGCATTGGAGATGGAGGGCAGGAGCGTAGACCTGAATGCCGGATTTTCATGGAGATCGGGGAAGATCCGCTTCGGCGGGGCAGTGATGCATCTCAATCGGCCATCACTACTCCCACCCGACAGTGAGTTGGGGGTCGACTCCATCCATGCCAAGATTCCCGTCTCCTATAATTTTATGGCCGAATACAATATCAGCCTCTTTCATCCGTTATTTGAGATAAGGCCGGCGGTTCTCCTGCTGACGGACAATGCATCCACCCGGTTGCATTCGGCCGTGCGGATGGTGTTCGATCAAAAAATCTCGGCAGGAGTATCGCGAAACGGCAGGGAGGAGTACGCTCTTTTCGCCGGGACCATCATCGGTCACCTCCAACTGGGGTATGCTTACAGGCTATACCGGTACGGACCGGAAAAAGAGAGTGGGGGCAGCCACGAAGTGAGCTGCAGATACCTGCTCCCCGCAAATCTGTTCAAAAGGGAACCGATGCCCTACAAGAGTATCCGCCTCCTGTAACATCGTCCTTTTCGCATCTGGCAACTGACTTTCAAGTCCTTATACTGTATGACAATACGTAATCAATCTCTTCCGATCCTGTTGCTGACCATATTGGCAGCCTGTGGCCGCCCGGGAATAGGGGTAAGCACGGGAGGTGAACTGACAGGAGTGCCTGTAGGAAAAGTATGGCACGAACCTACACCCTACAACATGGTGCTGGTCAAGCGGGGAGCATACCGGATGGGCCCCGGCGAGATCGATTCGCTGTGGGGCATCACCGTGCCCACCCGCGGGGTGTCGGTCGACGATTTCTGGATGGACGAAGCGGAGATCACCAATGCGCAGTACAAGCAGTTTGTCTTCTGGGTACGCGATTCCATCATCCGTGAACGGCTTGCCGATCCGGCCTATGCCGGCGATGAACGGTACAAGATTACCGAGGACGAATATGGTGACCCCATACCGCCCCGCCTCAACTGGAGCATTCCCATTCCCTGGACCAGAAACACCGAGGAGGAGGAGGCGGCCATCAACAGTGTCTATGTAACACATCCGATAACCGGAAAGAAGATGTTGGATGCACGGCAGATGAACTTCCGCTACGAATGGTTTGACGCTACCGAAGCGGCAAAGCGGCACAAACGGCTGAATCCGGAAGAGCGGATACTGAATACCGACATCCCCCCCGATCCGGACGAAGTGATCATGATAACGAAAGACACGGCATATATCGACGAGACGGGACGTATCGTCAACGAAACCATCACGCGCCCGTTGAGCAGCCTTTACGACTTTGTCCACACCCGCATCGTGAACATCTATCCCGATACCACATGTTGGGTAAACGACTTCGAAAATGCCAACAACGAGTACTACCTGCATAACTATTTTTCCCACCCCACCTTCGCACACCATCCCGTGGTGGGTGTAACATGGGAGGCCGCAACCGCATTCTGCGAATGGCGTACAATGTTTTTGCGAAGATCGCTGCAACGTCAGGAGGTCACCATCGAGAAGTACCGGCTCCCCACCGAAGCGGAATGGGAGATGGCAGCCAGGAGCGGAAAGACAGAGAACAGATACCCGTGGGGATCAGATGATCTCCAGGATGACAAGGCGTGTTACCTGGCCAATTTCAAGCCGGGCGAAGGGGCATATGCCGCCGACCGTAACCTGATCCCTGCCAAAACCAGAAGTTATCCGCCAAACGATTTCGGGCTCTACGATATGGCAGGAAATGTAGCCGAATGGACCTCCACAGCTTATACCGAATCGGGAAACCGGCTGATGAGCGACATGAATCCGGAGTACCGGTACGATGCTGCCGTTGAGGATCCCTATCTCTTGAAGCGTAAGGTGGTAAAGGGCGGTTCCTGGAAAGATATCTCCACCTTTATCAGGTCGGATATGCGTGATTCGGAATTCCAGAACCGGGGAAGGTCCTACATCGGATTCCGGTGCGTAAGAACTCCCTCAGGAGTAAGGAAATAACCAGGCAAGGGCATATGAAAACATAAGAAGATGAACAAGCTAATCAGAAAAATTGAGAAGGGTCTTCAGACCGACGTCGGACAACGGTTCCTCCAGTATGCCTATAGCTTTGGAGCGGCCATCGTCATATTTGGAGCCATGGTCAAGGTTTTGCACTGGTGGGGGATCTGGGGAAACATCATATTTGGGACCGGCATGGTGATCGAGTGTATAGTATTTATCCTTTACGGACTCGACAGGCCTGAGGCCACCCCCGCAGCTCCCTACCCTGCACTCCACCGGGAGGAGTCGGCTCCACTCTCCACTCCCGCCACAGACCTTGCGAGTCTGCTCACACCCGTTGCAGAGGGTACGGCACAGTATGCCCAGGCAACTGAACGTATAGCCAAACTGTCGGAGTCGCTGCAGGAGTCATGCCGTCAGATCATCGAGAATTCACAACAGATGGGTCGGCACTCCCTGGAGGTTGATGCTCTCAACCGGGAGACGGCGAGGATGACCCGGCAGATCCAGGAGCTGAACCAGATCTACGGACGCCTGATCCAGGCGATGTCATCCGGAAACGGAACCGAAAAGCAGGAGGAGGGTTAAAACGGTTTTAAACTGCAGAAGATGGTAGCAAACAGTCCCAACTCTCCCCGCCAGAAGATGATCAACCTGATGTATCTGGTTTTTATCGCGATGTTGGCCCTGAACGTATCGGCAGATGTCCTCAGGGGATTCGACATCATTGGCGACACTCTGGAGCGTTCAACGGAAAAGATGCAGGCGAAGAACGGTTCAATTCTGAAGCAGCTCGAAAACTACAACTCCCATAACAGGGAGAAGGCTGGCGAATGGTACGGGAAAGCCATGCAGGTAAAACGGATGAGCGACTCGCTGGTGAACCATATCGATGAGCTTAAACAACAGATCGTCAGGGAGTCGGATGGCAAGAGAGGAGATGTCGGCAACATCAGGAACAAGGAGAACTGGGACGCGACAGCTACTGTGATGCTATCATCCTCAACGCGACAAGGAGAGAGGTTACGTGCAGCTATCGAGAGTTACCGGCGGGTTGTGGCAGCCCTGATTCAGGATCCCGGCAGCCGCACCCTCATCGAAAACAGTCTCAGTACGGAACTGTCAACACATGAACGGTTTTCGGGGAGCTGGGAGGAGTCGCTTTTCAGGGAGATGCCCGTATCTGCAGCCGTAACGATTCTCTCAAAGATTCAGAACGATATCCGCCTGTCAGAAAGTGAGGCCCTAAGAAGCCTGCTCGATGCCATCGACGGGAACGACCTGCGGGTAAACCAGCTCCAGGCATATGTCATTCCCGAATCGAAAGTGCTCTTCCAGGGCGATACCTACAAGGCAAGGATCATCCTTTCGGCAGCAGACTCCACGCGGCGACACAACGTGGTTGTGAACGGCAAGCCGCTCGATCCCTCCGCAAACGGACTCTTCACCGTTGGCAGCACTTCGGTGGGAACATTTCCGGTGGAGGGTTATATCGAAATGGCAGGTGGCGACGGGAATGTTGTCCGTAAAGCTTTTTCGGAGAGCTACACCGTTATCGAACCCATGGCCACCATCGCTCCCACCCTGATGAATGTGCTCTATGCCGGGATACCTAACGAGATCAGCATCTCTGCACCGGGAATTGCACCGCAGGATATTTCAGCCTCCATGACCAACGGTTCGCTCGTCAGGAAGGGAGGAGTGTGGGAAGCCACTCCAGCCGCGGCAGGCCGGGATGTCACCATCACCATAACGGCAAGGCGAGGAGGCGAGGTACGGCAGCTGGCCTCCCGGAATTTCCGCATCCGCCCCCTGCCCGACCCTACACCCTATATCGAGTATGTCGATGCCAACGGCAATCGGGTGATCTTTAAGGGGGGAAGCCTGACTAAATCACAGTTGATGAACGCTACAGGGATCAGTGCGGCGATTGACGACGGCATCCTCAACATCCCTTTCCGGGTTATCAGCTTCCGTACTCTCTTTTTCGACGCCATGGGCAACGCCATCCCCGAAATATCGGATGGCAGCCGTTTCTCGGAGAGGCAAAAAGAGCAGATACGCAGGCTGCAGCGTGGACGATACTTCTACATCTCTGGGGTGAAAGCCGTCGGTCCCGACGGACTGGAAAGGGAGATCGCAGTCATCGAGGTAAAGGTAAATTGAGTCATGAACCAAGGTTCCGGAATAGGGACCAAAAAAATACGGCAATGAAAATTACGCAGATATTGTTGCTTTCGGCATTTTTTCTCTCTACAGCAGTAAACGCTGTCGCCCAGGAGAATCGGGGAGTGGAAGAGACCGGCCATATCAAATGGAGGCGCGAGGTCTACCGCTATCTCGATCTCACGAAGGAACGCAACGCAGCACTCTACCATCCAACAGAGCCCGGCCAGGGAGGGAGAAACCTCTTTACGCTGATCTTTAAACTGCTCGCGGAAGAGAAGATTGTTGCCTACGAATATCTCGACGGCAAAGAGCTCTTTACAGACGAGTACAAGATCGATTTCAAGGAGCTTCTCGACCGGTTCGGGATCGGTCATGAGTTAACCAACGGAAAACCGGTTGTCGATGAAGAGGATATCCCCAGTCACGACATACAGGGATACTACCTGAAGGAGTTGTATTCCTTTGATACCGGTACGTCAAACTACAGGGTGCGCCCCATCGCAATATCTCCCATCCTGTTTCGACAGGGAGAGTATGAACCCCAGACCGTCCGCTATCCGCTCTTCTGGGTACCTTACGACCAGCTTCGCCCCTATCTGCTCCGGACACCCGTCATGAGCTCGTCGCTCAACAATGCCCTCTCGGGAACGATTGACGACTTTTTCATCATGAGGGAGTACGACGGCGAAATCTACAAGAGCTCCAACCCGCGAAACTTGGCCATCTCGCAGTACACCTCCACCCCAGAAGAGCTGAAAGCGGAACAGGAGCGCATAAAAAAGGAGCTCAACGATTTCGAAAGGATGTTGTGGCAAGGGGGTAGCGACTCTACACGGATGGTTCCGCAGCGAAAAAAGCGAGGCGGTACAACAACCATGCGGAACAGGAGATATTGAGGTTCAACTCACTCCATCCTCTCCACCAGCAGATCCATCGGTTTTCTGATCTTCGGAAGGGTTGCCAGCTTGTCCTCCTGCTCATCACGATACCCCAGCGTAAGCAACACCACTACCTCCTCCTTCTCAGTGTCAATGCCAAGCATCTCGTTGAGCGACCGCGCATCGAATCCTTCAATGGGCGTGGCGTCGATTCCCAGCATTGCCGCGGCAACAGTTGCATACCCCAGCGCGATGTAGGTTTGCCTGATCATCCAGCTGAACTTGTTGATCTCGGGATTCTCAATTACCCGTTCGATCTTCGACCGATACCCGTCGATATATTCGTCCGAAGCATTCCGGACTCGCCTCATCTCGTTCAAAAAACCCTCCAGGTATTCCGGATCGAGCCGTTTTCTAGCTTTGAAGAGAAGCAGGTGTGAACATTGCTTGATCACGACCTGGGGACAGGAGTTCCGATAGATCTTGTCGATAAGATCCTCATTTGTGACGACAACCACCTTGAAGGGTTGCAGACCATATGCTGTTGGCGTTAAACGAATGGCTTCCAGAATAGTGTCGAGATCGCTTCCGGCAATCTTCTCTCCCGTCATCCGTTTTGTCGCATAACGCCAATTGAGTGCTTCTATTAAATCCATTTTTTGATAACCTAAACTATAAACTGTTATAACCCTATACCCCGGTATTCAAATCCGTAGGCAGTGAGATCCTCCTTGTTGTAGATATTCCTTCCGTCGATGATCACATGCGTACGCATGATCTTTTTCAAAATTTCCCAGTTTGGCAGACGGAACTCTTTCCACTCAGTAGGAACAATCAGGGCATCGGCATTGTTCGCTGCATCGTAGATATCTTTTGCGTAATATATTGTATCGTGCAGCTGTTTCCTCGCCTCATCCATTGCAGCCGGATCATACGCACGCACATTGACCTTCACCTCCAGGAGACTCCTTATCAGCTGCAAGGCTGGAGCATCGCGTACGTCATCGGTCTCCGGCTTGAAGGAGAGCCCCCATACGGCCACGCTTTTTCCAGCCACATCACCGTTGAAGAAGGTCATGAATTTCTGGAAGAGCACCCTCTTCTGGTTTTCATTCACCTGCTCCACCGCCTTGAGAACACGCATCTCATAGCCCACCTTTTCAGCCACCTTGATGATCGCTTTCACATCTTTAGGGAAGCAGCTTCCCCCATATCCGCAACCCGGATAGAGAAAATTCTTACCGATACGTGAATCGCTGCCGATCCCCCGTCGCACCATGTTCACATCTGCCCCCACCCGTTCGCACAGATTGGCAATGTCGTTCATAAAACTGATCCGGGTGGCCAGCATGGCGTTGGAGGCATACTTGGTCATCTCTGCCGAGAGGATATCCATGAAGATTACACGGAAATTATTGAGCAGAAAGGGACGATAGAGCCGTGTCATCAGCTCCCTGGCCCGTTCCGACTCCACACCCACCACCACACGGTCGGGACTCATGAAATCGTCCACGGCAGCCCCCTCTTTCAGGAACTCGGGGTTGGAAGCCACGTCGAACTGCAAGCTGCCCAGACCGCGCTGATCGAGGCGTTGCTGCACCCGCTCCTTTATCTGGTGCGAGGTTCCCACAGGAACAGTGCTCTTGGTTACGATCAGCAACGGTTTCTCGATATGGTTACCTATGGTATCGGTAACTTCCCATACATATTTCATCTCGGCGTTGCCACTCTCATCCGATGGAGTTCCTACGGCGATAAAAACCATCTCCATATCATTCAGCACCGATGGCAGGTCGGTTGTAAATTGCAACCTGCCAGCATCGTAATTGCGTATCACGATACTTTTCAATCCCGGTTCATAGATAGGGATGACTCCCTGCTTCAATCCTTCAATTTTGGCTTCGTCAATGTCTACACAAGTGACATTCACCCCCATCTCGGCAAAGCATGCGCCCGAGACCAATCCAACATATCCTGTTCCGACAACTGCAATCTTCATTATCTGTAATCTTATTTAGTTTTCGCAAGTTTTTCACATCCCAACCTCGCTTGCCAAGGGAGATGGAGGCAAGAGAGCAGGTCATCTCTCCCCGCAAAACAGCGTAATATATCGTCGTTATTTCTGTCAGGCATCCGCAATCTTCAACCTCTTCTTCAGGTTGTTGATGGGATAGACGATGGTCAGCAACGAGATAAGGCCAACCACCACAAAAACGGTTACAATATCCCAGAACCGTACAATTACCGGATAGGCATCTACAATGTAGGCTCCAGGCACATTGCTCAACCGTAACAGCCCGAAGTGCTGTTGAAGCAGACAGAGGATCAGCCCTGTAGCAATACCTATGACGATTCCGGACAAGGCGATCAGCCACCCCTCATAGAGAAAGATCCGGGCGATCAGGTGATTGTCCGCGCCCATGTTTTTCAGGCTTCCGATATCCGCCATCTTCTCCACGATCAACATCGAGAGCGATCCCACCACATTGAAGACGGCGATCAGCAGGATGAAGGCCAGAATAAGGAAGGTTACCCACTTCTCGATCTGTAACATCCTGAACGATTCGATCTGTTGCTCATACCGGTCCTCCACCAGGAAATCGGGACCCAATACTGCTTCAATTGCCGACTTTACCCGCTTCGCCGATGCATCGGGTTCCAGTTTTATGTCGAGCGATGAGACCTCGTTATCGTACCTGAACAGTTCGCGTGCCAGGTGGATGGGAACAATCGCCATCCGGTCGTCCGTATCGGGCTGGTTGAGACTGAACACACCGCCAATCTGTATCTCTTCACGTGTAAATGCAGCCGACGGGTTGGCCAGGTTGACATTCACGTCGCGTTTTGGGGCATATATCTCGATCGGATGTATAAATCCGGCCCTTACACCCAGCGTGATTGCCAATCCGGCTCCCAGCGTGGTATAGTTTACAACATCCTCGCTGAGTCGGAACTTGCCGTCCACCATAAGCTTATCCATCTCGGTCATCAGCCTGAACTCTTCCGATACCCCTTTCACAAGCACCGGCACCTGCCGCTCCTCAAACTTGTATAGGGCGTTCTCCTCCAGCGATTCCGATATCATCCCGATCCCTTCAACCCGTAACGCCCGGTCGAACTCAGGGGTATGGTAATCAAACACCTTCCCCGTCCTGGCAGTAATCTTCAGGTCGGGATCAAATGCACTGAACATTCCCTCCACGATGCCGCCAAACCCGTTGAAGACCGATAGCACACATACCATGGCCATGGTTGCAATGGCGATTCCGCCCACTGAGATGAGTGAAATGACATTGATGGCATTGTGCGACTTTTTGGAGAAAAGATAGCGTCGGGCGATAAAGAGCGGGAGGTTCACGTTATTTCAATAATTTATCAATATTATCGATATAATCTAACGAGTCGTCCAGGTGAAAAACCAGTTCGGGCACTATACGCAGCTGTTTACCGATCCGTTTCCCAAGTGCAAAGCGTACCGACTTCACATTATCATTCACGTTCTGCACAATTTCATTCCCTCTCTCCGAAGGAAAAATGCTCAGGTAGGTGTGTGCCATTCCCAGGTCGGGAGTTACCCGGACATGTGTAACCGATACCAGCACACCCGGCATCTTTTTGGTCTCCATCAGGAATATTTCACCAAGTTCCTTCTGAATCAGCCGGTTTACCTTTTGTAGTCTGTTTGATTCCATGTTTCACTATTTTTTCCGGATTACCGTAATTCCGTCACGGATGGGCAGGATTACCTTCTCCACCCTCTCATCACGGGCCACCCTCTCGTTGAATTTCAAAATTCCCTGTGTTGCCCAGTCGCTGCTTCCAACCTCCTCCACCACCTTTCCGTACCAGAGGGTATTGTCGGCTAAAATAAATCCCCCTTTTTTAACCTTTGGGAGTATCGATTCGAAACATTCCCAGTATGACTCCTTGTCGGCGTCGATAAAGGCAAGGCCGTAACCCTCGTCTTCAAGCCCGGGAATAATCTGCAGCGCATCCCCGATAAAGAGCTTTATCCTGTCGCCATACTCCGACTGGCTGAAATTTGAGCGGATATAATCTTCCAGTTCATCATCAACCTCAATGGTGTGCACTTCGCCCCCATCTTCCAGCCCCTCGGCAAAACACAATGCGGAATACCCCACAAAGGTGCCGACCTCTAGCACGCGCTCGGGCCGGATCATCCGGGTCAGCATTGTAAGCAGGCGGCCCTGGAGATGACCCGAAATCATACCGGAGCGAAGCATCCTGACATGGGTCTCCCTCTCAATTCTTCTAAGCAGGTCGGGCTCTGCGTCGATATGCGACAATATATACTCCTCCAGTCTACGCTCCATCCTCTATTGGGTATAATCGGGCAGGTTATATTTCTCGTTTGCCTCCAACACCTTCCACACCTCGTTGATATCGAGGTAGGTAGTTCCACCAGTCTCTCCCAGGCTTCCACCCAGGTAGGCCACCCTGTCTTTCATATCGAGCATCTTCTGATCGAGCATTTTCCGGATGGCAGCCATATAATATGCCCTGCGGCTCTCCTTGGTATTCTCCATCCCTTTACCCGGCAGGTACTCTGCCCATACACCGTAGGAGAGGGCAAGCTCCCGTGCCAGTCGACGGGTCGTGGTCATCGCGAAAACCGGTTTACGTCCCCTGAATGCAGCCAGCACCCTAGCAGTACGTCCCGTATGGCTGTCGGTAAAGATAGCCTGCGTATTCAGTCGCGACGCCGTTTTCACCGCCTGTTTGGCCAGGAATGAGGTCACTTCGTTATCATCGAAATCGTAAGGCACGCGAATATCATTTTCGGCAAGTTTTGTCTTCTCCGTCTCGTGAGCCACTTTCGTCATTGTACGTACCGCCTCTACCGGATATTTGCCGTATGCCGTTTCACCGCTGAGCATGATGGCATCGGTCCGGTAATAGATGGCGTTGGCAATATCGGTGATCTCCGCACGTGTGGGACGGGGATGCTCAATCATCGAGTGGAGCATCTGGGTAGCCACAATCACCGGTTTCTTGTATTTGATCGCCTTCCTGATCAGCATCCGCTGGATAGCGGGAATCTTCTCCTGTGGAACCTCGATCCCCAGGTCGCCACGGGCAATCATCACGCCATAGGCATGCTGCAGGATTTCATCGGCATTATCCACCCCTTCCTGATTCTCGATCTTGGCGATAATCTTTATCGGGCTCTTCAGCTCGTCCAGGATGGCTTGGACCTCCAATACATCCTCCTTGCTGCGTACAAAGGAGTGTGCAATGAAGTCCACCTCGTACTTGTCGGCCAATGCAATAAAGTCGCGGTCGCGATCGGTTATCGTAGGCAGATTGATGCGGACGCCGGGAATGTTCACACTCTTGCGGCTTCCCACCGTTCCGTCGTTCTGTACACTGCAAAGCAGACAGTCATCCTCCTTGCCAATCACCTTCAGGTCGATTTCGCCATCGTCGATCAGGATATCATCTCCCACCTTCATCTCATCGGCAATATTGGGATAAGAGACATAAATGGTCTCTTTGGAGGAGATACCACGGGGGTCACCGATCACCTTCACCCGCTCGCCCGTGGCAAGTTCAATGGGAGCCAGGGCGGCAGTTGACCTGATTTCAGGACCTTTCGTATCGACCAGGATGGCGATCCGGTCCGACACCGCACGTACATTGGTGATAATCTTCAGGAAACCTTCCTGATCGAGATGGGCGGAATTCAACCTGACCACGTCCATCCCTTCGTCAAAAAGTTGTTGAATGAAAGGGACATCGCATCGCTTGTCCGAGATAGTGGCTACAATCTTCGTATGTTTCAGCATTGTTAATATTCTGTTGTGAATTTCTTATTTACAGGTGTCAGCGATCTCATCTGTTCGCAGAGATCCGTTGTCTGACCATTAAACACTTTTTAATCGGTTTTGTTTGCTATCCGTATAGCCTCAACAGCCAAACGGTAGGAGTTGATCCCAAACCCGCCGATCACCCCCGCACAGACCGGTGCGATGATCGATTGATGACGGAAAGGTTCGCGGGAATAGACGTTGGAGATATGCACCTCGATCACCGGACTCTTTACCGCCTTGATCGCATCGCGGATCGCGACCGATGTATGGGTGTACCCGCCTGCATTGAGAATAATCCCGGCGGAGTCAAATCCCGCTTCATGAATCTTGTTGATGATCTCCCCCTCAACATTCGATTGATAGTAATCCAACTCAATTTCGGGATACGCTCGCTGCAACTTCTCGAAGATGGCCGGGAAAGACTCAGTTCCATAGAGGTCCGGCTCTCTCATACCCAGCAGGTTGAGATTCGGACCGTTGATAATCTGGATTTTCATTGTGCTCTCTTTTTATGGGTACAAAGATACGATATTTGACGTTAACCGGTAACGAGAAAACCTATGTATCAGGCAAAAAAGCGAAACGTCTTCCGACGCATCGCTTTTTTAAGATCCGGAGAAATGGAAACCGTTATCCCTCCGTTGCCACAGCCTCGGCATCCACCGGACCATACTGGGCTTTGGCCATACGCTGGTAGGAACGGTAACGCCACTGGGCATTCTCTTTTGCAGCTTCAAACAGCTCATCGGCCTCCTGCGGGAAAGATTTCATCAGCTGAGTGTAACGCACTTCACCCATCAGGAAATCCCTGAATTTGCTCCAGTCAGGCTCCTTGCTGTCGAGCGTGAAGGGGTTCTTACCCTCCTCTTCCAGTTTCGGATTGTAACGCCAGAGGCTCCAGTAACCGCACTCAACCGCCTTCTTCTGTTCGGTCTGCGCCATGCCCATTCCACTCCTCAATCCGTGACTGATACAGGGGGAGTAGGCAATGATCAGAGAGGGGCCGTTATACTCTTCAGCTTCTTTCAACGCTTTGAGGTATTGCGCCTGATTGGCACCCATGGCAACCTGTGCCACGTAAACGTAACCGTAGGATGCGGCAATCATGCCCAGGTCTTTCTTGCGTACCCGTTTTCCGGCAGCGGCAAACTTGGCGACGGCAGCCATAGGCGTCGAC
>ENA-UOYA01002362-UOYA01002362.1-activated-sludge-metagenome-genome-assembly--contig:-NODE-2362-length-18281-cov-7.162789_pt1 | contig 18281 bp, 13 predicted proteins | sample MGYA00238163_ERZ764804 | MGnify/ENA primary metagenome ERZ764804 (study PRJEB28919, sample SAMN05720223) | activated sludge metagenome | isolation source: Anaerobic digester | place: Hong Kong... | reverse complement strand
CGACGCTCTTCCGATCTCCTTGACCCGCGGGACGCCGGGTCATGTCGTTTTCCCCGTCGCCGTGGGTGGCTCCGTTCTTGTCGTGACGCTGGCGGGCCGCTTCGCATTCCATGAGCGGATGAGCCTCGCGTCCACCGGCGGCGTTGTGCTGGGACTGGCAGCCGTGGTCCTGTTGAGCGTAAGCTAGCGTCTCAGGAGAAGGCGTATGAAAGCACAACCGGGTGAAATTATTCTGATCACGCGCGCCGACGACATGGGCTACACGCATACCGGGAACCTGGCGATCCTGGATTGCATGCGCCATGGCATTATCCGCTCCGCAGCCATCCTGGCTGTGGCGCCGTGGTTTGACGAGGCCGCGCGGATAGCGCGGGAGAATCCCGACCTCAGTTTCGGCATTCATCTGGGGATCATCGGTGAATGGCGCGGCTACCGCTGGCGGCCCGTGCTGCCCTACTCCGAGGTGCGCAGCCTGGTGGATGAGAACGGTTTCCTCTGGCAATCGCCCGCTCAGTTCTGGAGTCACAACCCGGACATGGGCGAACTGGAGCGGGAGTTCCGGGCGCACATCGATCTAGCGCGAAAGATGGGAGTGCGCATCGACTATCTCGACACTCATTACATCATGCCTTACGACGAGCGCTTCCGCCCGGTCCTGGAGCGCATCGGCGCGGATTGCGGCCTCCCGATATCGTGCCTGCTCGGCGAGCATGAGATCGACGATTTCGGCGTCTACTATCTGCCTCCCGAAGAAAAGGAGCGCGGCCTGGAGCGTATCCTGCGCGAGTTGACGCCCGGCGTGCACCTGCTGATCACGCATCCCGGCCTCCCTTCGCTTGAAAATGACGCGCTGGTTCACTTCGAACCGAAAGACGTGCAAACCCTCGGCGTCGGCCGCATGCGCGCGGCGGAGGCACTGGCCTACACGAGCCCGCGCATTCGCCGGTTGATCGGTGAGTGCGGCATCCGCTTGATGAGCTACCGCGAGTTCATGGCGCTCCGAGACTGAACGGCGCCGTGGATGACGGCCCTCCCCGTTCGCTGGATTCTGCGCGGTTTGTAAGTGTTTTTCTAAGCAAATAACCTTAGATTTTTGCTCATGTACCCGACCTAGGACCGTCGGTAATAGGGCTTTTGCAGTCTGGTAGTGGCCGCCATAATTCCATACGATGGAAACGAGGCGGAACGGTGGGTATCGTTCCGGGTATGGCATGCAGTGTCTGTACTGCGGAAAACGGCTCTCTCTTCTGAGGAAACTCAAGGACAGCGAGTTCTGTTCGGAACAGCACCGCGACCTATACCAACAGGAACAGACAGCGCTGGCACTCAAGCGGTTGACGGAGGCCGGCAACCGCTTGAGCCAGCAGCGAGCCACGGTGGAATCCCCTCCCCGCGTGGAGGATACGATTGTGGATGCTTCTCCGCAAGAAGAGTTGCATCCGCCAGAGGCGTCGGGCTTCCTTCGCGAGCCACCCGGGCCTTTCGCGCCACCGTGCTTTCAAACGCAAAACGCGATTGCCGGCTGGCTCACGGTCACGGCGTTGCCGGCATTGCTAACCCCGCCCTTGAGGACGGATTGGCAGCTGTCGTCCTACCGGCAACCGGCCGTTCCGGCGGCCAGAACGGGCGTTGAAAGATCGTCTCTTTCCGCCGCGGTCTCTCAAGCCGATTTCAAGCCGGAAGCGTGCCGGCCTCCGGTTCTGGCACTGGGACTGGATCTGAGCAGCCCCGAATCGATCGAGAGTGGAGAGAGCGCATTCTCTGTGGTGGCTCCGAAGGTGCCCGTGCCGCCACCGCTTGCCGCGCGGCCACCGGAGACTGTCTTACAGTCGATGGATGCGGTCAACTTCAAGTGGCCGCCGCCGGCCGTAGAACCGCACCTCACGCTGCCGTTACTCAAGCCGGCTTTTGCGGGTGAGGTCTCCCCGCAACCCCGCGCGGCTGCGCCGCACGCCAGTTGGTGGATGCCGCAGGCATGGCCGGCGATGCCGCGCGTCAACATCCGCACGCTCGTGGATGGGCCGTTTGAACGCGCGGGTGCGATCGACATTCTGGCCGATCCCCGGTGGAAGGTCCAGGTCCCGCCGCTGGCGCACGCCCTCCCTTATTCGTTCAGAGCCCTTTCCAGCTCTTTGCGGGCGCGGGAACCGGAAGCTGAGGTAAACGCAACACCACAGCGATTGTTGCCGGCCGGCGCGCGTTTGGACAATGCCGGATTCGCTCTTGCGCCTGGCCGGATGCCCGCTCCATGTGCGGTTCCCGCATCGCCGGTCATGTTCGGGAAGGGCGTGGGCTTCGCGGCCCCCTCTCAAACGCCGGTCGGCATTCCCGCGTTCCCGGTGCAAACCACCGCCAGGATAACAGCGTCGGGCGGGCGCGTGGGCATACCCATCAAGACCTTCAAACTTACGGTGGATGAGGCGCGGATGGCCGGGGAGATCCCGATCGAGGCCCAGCGCCGCTTGCCGGAGTTCGACTGGCGCTTTGCCGAGCTTCAATTCAGTCCGGAAGGCGGCTGGGAATCCTGCGCGCCAGCGGTCATCCTGCTGCCGCCGCGGGCGGTGGCCGGCTCCGATCGCGTGACGCCGCTGGCATCGCGTGCGAGGGGTGGACGCAAGGTTGCCGCCAAAGTGGCGCTTCCCGGACCATGTCCTTCGATAGGAGAAGCCCACCTGGGCAGCGCCAGTTGTCTTGTGCCATTGGCGTCGCCGCCCACTCCCGCTGGACCGGACCTGGCTGGTTGCGCGCCCGGGCCTGAAGTTCGCACTCTGATTCCCTGCCGCCGCAGGACGGAGCTTCAGGCGCTCGTGGCGTTGCCGTGCTGGGCGGAGTTGACCCCTTGCCAGGGGATGGCGGCCTCCAGAAAGCTCGCCCGGATCGAAGCGGGCACCAGAGTCGTGGAAGATCCGCGGATGGCGGCTCACGGCGTCGCACGCGTCATGGACTGGACCTCGTTTCCGCCGCCGGCCATGCCATCGGCCGAAGCGATTCGTGGTTCGCTGCCTCTGCATATCACTGCGCCGTCGATAGGCGCGCAGACAAAGCTCTTTTCGATCCAGCCCGGCGGCCCGGCCAAGCTCACGTCCTCCACCGCGCACGACGGAGTGGTCCCGCCGCACACCATCTGCCGCCCGCCCTGGCTGCCGTCTCTCGAAACGCCGCAGGACAGCCGCCTGGCGCACGAACGCACCTCGGCCTTGCTGAACGCCATACTCGCGCGAGTGGAAGGCGGAACGCAGCGTTGGGCGCTCGGCCGGTTCTGGCGCCGCACGCCGGTTACCCTAAAAGGACTGGTGGCCGGCGTGCTCCTTCTCGGCGCCGTGTTCGCCATGGGAGACGGCTCGACCAGCCAATGGATGAGCAGCCTGCGGGAAGATATCCGCAGCCGCGCCGCCGTGGATCTGGTGGACGATTTCCGAGCCGGCATGGGAGCCTGGAGCGGCGGCGAGAACTGGGCTGAAACGTGGTCCTATGACAGTGCCGGCCTGGTCCAGACGGGCGACCTGGCGCTGTACCGCCCCTCCATGGCGTTGAGCAATTACCGGTTCGAGTTCCTCGGGCAGATCGGCGATCGAGGCATCGGATGGGTGTTTCGCGCCGTGGACACTGAGAACTACTATGCGATGAAGATCGTGTTCGCCGGCAGCGGCCCGATGCCGGCGGCCACCGTGGTGCGCTACGCCGTGATCGACGGCAAGGCGGGGCCCAAAACGCAATTGCCCTTGCCGATGGGCGCGCGCCCGGACCGTATGTACCGCGTTCGCGTGGACGTGGATGGTTCCAACTTTACCGCCCAATTCCAGGACCAGATTATTGACGTGTGGAGCGATAAGCGGCTGGCCGCGGGCGGTGTGGGTTTTTTCAGCGAGAAGGGCGAAAAGGCCAAGATACGCTGGATCGAGGTTTCCCATCAATCGGATTTTCTAGGCAAGCTGTGCGCCTACCTGGTGCCGTTTGACGCGCGCAGCGCAAATAGGAGTTTGACGCAATGAATCAGAAACGGAGATGGAATTCGGGAAGCGACGCTTCCGACGCAGCGCCCTTCGGCGCCAACTATGAAACGCGCAGCGACAAGCGTGTGACACCGCAGGCGCTGGCCCGGGCGGTCTCCCTGCATCTGGAAGGACAGCCCCGTGAGGCCCTGGCGGAACTCAACCGGGCGCTGGGCGACGGCGAGCAGCAGGCCGAGATCTTTTCGGCCCGCGGGCACATTCTGTTCGAACTCGCCGAATTCGAGGAAGCGGCCAAAAGCTACTCGAAGCTTCTCGATCTTGAGCCGCGTCATCCGGCGGCCACCTTCAACATGGCTGTCTGCCTGGAAAAACTGGGGCGCTGGGGCGAGGCCTCCGAGGCCTTCCTGAGGGCGCTCGACGTCAGTCCCGGCCGGGCGGAGGCACGTCTGGGCCTGGGCGTCTGTTTGCTCCACCAAGAGAAGCCGGAAGAGGCGCTTGAGGTCTTCGACCTCTGCCTGCAGAATCAACCCAACCAGGAGGCTGCGCTCTTCGGCAAGGCGGTGGCTCTCCAGTTGCTGTGGCGGTTCGATGAGGCCACGGAGCTTTACGCGAAGGTGCTCGAGTCGAATCCCAATTTCGAGGAAGCGCTCGTCAATCTGATCGCCATCGGCATGGCGCGCAAAGACGACAAGATGGTCCGCGATTACGCCGAGCGGCTGCTCGCCCTCAAACCACAGTCTCAGGTGGCGCTGGAAGGTCTAGCGGCCTCGGCCTTCACGGCCTCCGACTATGAAGCAGCCGCCACCTATTGCAGCAAACTGCTTGAAGTCGCGCCCGAAACCTTTGAACGCGTGTTCAACCTGGGCGTCGCCTGCCACAAGACGGGGAAGAAGGAAGAAGCGGCGCAGGCTTACGAAAAAGCGTTGCGCATCCGCCCGGACGCGAAGCAGGCATTCATCAACCTGGGCATCGTGCGGCAGGAGATGGGCGATCTCAAGGGCGCCCGGGAAGCTTATGAGCGGGCCTTGCAGATTACCCCGGACCTGCCGGAGATTCTGAACAATCTGGCCGGCCTGCTCGAGCAGCAGGGCCAAACCGAAGATGCCGAGCGGATGTACACGAAGCTCCTTGCCAAGAACCCCGATTGGGAGGACACGTGGTTCCGCGTGGGTTATCTGCGCCTGGATCGCGGCGATTACCGCGGCAGCGTGGAAGCTTTCTCGCAGTGCCTGCGCAAGCGCCCGCAATGGCCCGAAGCGCAGATGAACTTGGGGCTGGCCTACTGGAAGCTGGGCGACCGCGAGATGGCGCGAGAGTCCTTCGAGAAGGTGCTGCAGGCCATGCCGGAGTCGGCCGATGCGCTGCGCGGCCTGGCCGCCATCGCCGTCGACCAAGAAGACTTCCAGGAAGCGCTCGATCTGCAGGCGCGGTTGATCGAACTCGGCGAGCGCACTCCGGAACTGTTCTACAACACCGGGCTGCTACTGCAGCGCGTGGGTCAGGTGGAAGACGCGGTACGCCTGTACAAGGAAGCGCTGAACGTGAAACCGGACTTCGCCGAGGCGCTACTGAACCTCGGCCACGCGCATAAGGCCCTCGGCCAAGAAGAAGAAGCGCGCGCCTGCTGGCATCAGGCGCTCGAAGCCAAGCCGGATCTCGCGCAAGGCTACTTCGACCAGGCTTAACTCTAGGCCTCACAGGCGCGGGCCGCCGGGCTCGCGCCTACCTCGTGAGGTTGCGAAACAGGAACAGGCCGCTCTTGCCTCCGGCGGCCATGTCGAGGTCGCCGTCGTTGTCGACATCGGCGACAGCAATCTGCATGCCACCTCCGGCACGCGTCGAGTAGTCCACAATGTGCCGGGTCCATTCCAGGCGCTTGCCGTCGGCCGAGAGGCGGTATTCGTACCAGTAGATCCCCAGCGGTTCGCGCTCACCCGGGTCCTTGCCGTTGTGCGCCATGTATCTCTTCCCGGTGAGCAGGTCCAGACGTCCGTCGCCGTTCAGATCCACTAATACCAGCGGATGCGCCTGGGACCAGCTATCGTCGATCATGTGCTTGGTCCACTGCCCGTCAGCACCCTGCTCCATCCAGAAGATGCCGTAATCGTGAGCCATGGAGGCGACCAGGTCGTTGCGGCCATCTCCGTTCAGGTCCAACACATGGATGAAGCCCGTCACGCCGAGGTTGAAGTCGGGGTGGAACTTCCAGCCGGAGGCGCGGGGATCTGCAGGTGCCTCGTACCAACCTGCCGCAGTGATGATATCGTTCCGGTGGTCGCCGTTGACGTCTCCGGCGCCGATCCCATGTCCGCCGCTCGCCGGGGCCACGACGTGTTTAACGAAAGCGCCGTTCACGATTTCATACCAGGCTCGCGGCGCGCTGGTTGAACCGAACTCCGGCAGCACCTCGCGCGCCTTTCCGTCGTTGTCGAGATCCACCAGGAAGGCAAACTCGACAGGCGCGATGTTTTCGATGATCTGCTCCTTCCACTCTCCGCGGCCACGCCCTGGGTTACGCCACCAGGAGATCTTGCGCGCAAACCAGGAGCAGCTCACGATGTCGACGTTGCCGTCGAGGTCCACATCCACGGGCAGATCGCTGAAGTTGTCGACATAGTAGCTGGCATAGCCCAGTTCGCGAAACTTGTGCGGCGTCCAGCGCGGCGCCTCGTACCAGTTCTCCCCGCTGACGATGTCGAGCCGCCCGTCGCCATTTACGTCGGCGAACGCGCAGGTCTCGCTGGCACCGCCATCGAGCATGACTTTCTCGAATGCGATTTCGGCCGGCCGGGAGGCCGCCAACAGCAAGGTAGGAACAAGCCAGAGCCATCTCATAGCAGTCTCGATTGTAGCCCGTGATATAATCAAAAATCGAGGCGCGGTGAGCCTCCATGGCGCTATCGTCTAACGGTTAGGACGGAGCCCTCTCAAGGCTCAAATATGGGTTCGATTCCCATTAGCGCTACCATCCCTTCGTTTTCAGGGCTGTGGAAGCCTTCGGTGACGCCGTTGTTGCGGGTGAAGCGCCACACGGAGGTGCTACAGTTGCCAGGATGAACGATCTTTCCCGACGGGCGTTCCTCGGCGCCGCGGCTGGGTCCGCAGTCGCCCCGCTTGCGCCGGTTCCCATCATCGACTGCCACATCCACCTGTTCGACCAAACCCGGCCGCAGGGTGCTCCCTACTCCGGCCCCGCGGAGAACAAAGAGCCCGCCTTGCCTCCGCGCTATCGCCGCCTGGCGTCGCCGCTGGGCATCGTGGGAGCCATAGCGGTAGAAGCCAGCCCATGGATCGAGGACAATCTCTGGCTGCTGGAGGCTGAAGGAAACGATCCGATGATGGTCGGGGCCATCGGCAATCTCCGTCCCGAGTGGCCCGAGTTCGGCGAGTACCTGGATCGCTTTAGGAAGAACCGGCTCTTCCTCGGCATCCGCTACGGCAATCTGTGGGGCTATGACCTGGTGAAACAGATCGCTAACTCATCATTCGTCGAAGGGCTCAAGCTGCTGCAACAGGCCGGCCTGGTCCTGGACACAGCGAACCCCACGCCAACGCTTATAGAAGCAGTGATCCGTGTCAACGACAAAGTACCGGGATTGCGCATTGTCATAGATCACCTCCCAGCCATGCTGTGGCGCGTCGATTCCAAGGGGAGGGCCGATGTCGAAGCCAGTCTGCGTGAGCTGGCGAAGCGGCCCGCCGTCTACATCAAGGTGTCCGAGCTGATGCGCATGGAAGGCGGCAAGCCTGCGCTCGATCCGGCACTCTACCGGCCTGTCCTCGATTACCTTTTTCACACCTTCGGCGAGGACAAGCTGATCTTCGGAAGCGACTGGCCCAACGGGACGGCCATGGACAATCTTGCGGCCATCGTCAAAATCGTGCAGGACTACTTCACTGGCAAAGGCCGGCAAGCGGCAGAGAAGTACTTCTGGAAGAACTCAGCCGCGGCGTACCGATGGGTCCGGCGGGACGCGGGGCAGCCCGCCCCTGCGGCGGCTTAGGCGTTCCGCTTGTACTGCTCGATCGATTCGCCGATGGGGCCTTTCTTGGTGCGTTCGAGAAGCGCGGCCATCTCCTTCTCCGTCATGGGGCGGAAAGACTTGACCACAGCAACGTTCGCATCGAGTTGCTCCACCGTTTCGACGCCCGACACAACCACGTCCACGTCCTGGCTGAGCGCGAAGCGCAGGCACTCCGGGATGGTGGCAATCCTGTTTTTCAGGATGTTGCCGAAGGCGTTTGTCTTCATCGCGATGAGCCCAAGCCCCTTCCTGCGGATGTTGGGCAGCACACTGCGGATGAAGCTCTGATGGTGCGGGTCGATGAGGTTCACTGGGTGCTGCACGGTTTCCCAGCCGTCGAATGCGTTCAGTAAGCGTTGGTGGATGGCGGGATCGCGGTGTCCGGTGAATCCGATGTGGCGAGCCTTGCCCTGCTGCTTCGCCCTAACGAAAGCCTCCAGCGAGCCTCCAGGCGCCAGTATCCGGTCGACCTCCTGCATGGTAGTCACCTGGTGGCATTGCCAGAGGTCCAGATAGTCTGTCCGCATGCGGCGCAGCGTGTCTTCCAGTTGCCGCATGGCTTCCGCGCCCGTCCGCTTCTCCGCCTTGCCCATCAACAGAACTTTGTGCCGCTGGTCCCCGCTGAGCGCCTTGCCGTATATTTCATCGCTCGCGCCGTTGTTGTAGAGCCAGGCGCTGTCGAAGAAATTGACGCCCAGTTCGACGGCGCGGCGAATGATGCGGATGCCGTTCTCCTCGCCGTTCTTCCCCATGTGATAGCCGCCCAGGCAGAACCGCGACGCGCGCAGTCCGCTCTTGCCCAGCGTGACCATCGGCATGGGTGCATCCGCGCGCGCGGCGAGGCCGGCGGCTGCGGTTGAAAGTTGCAGAAATCCTCTGCGATGCATGAGCCCCTCCCAGGACCGCAGGTGCGCGGCCGCGGTATCTGGTTCTATTGTACTTTCTACGCCACCACCTCAAAATCCCAGCCGAAACCGGGGCGATCGGACGGCCGGGTGTAAATGCCCTCCGGCCCATGTGTGATGTGGTACTGCTCCTCCCACATCTGGTACACCTCCTTGGGACCGCCCGGCGCGGGCATGAACAGTTCGGCCCACGGGGCATTGACGTTCGCGATGATCCAGTGGATGGCGCCGTTCAGGCCGCCTCCGTGCGGGATCACCGGGATGTCGTAAGCCGCCGCCATCGCCCCGATCTTGCGCAACTCGGTCAAACCGCCGCACCAGTTTATGTCGGGCTGCCACACGGACGCCCCCTGATGCTCCAGCAGGTTGCGAAAACCGTAGCGCCCGTATTCGTGCTCGCCCGTGGCGATGAGCGCCGGCTTGATGGCACGATTCAGGCGGCCGAAGCCGGCGTAGTCGTGCGGTTGCAGGACTTCCTCCAGCCAGTACACTCGGTAGGGCTTCAGCAGTTCCGCCATCTCCAGCGTGTAGTTTTCCGTCCAGGCCATCCAGCAGTCCAGCATGATCTCACCGTCCGGCCCCAGCGCCTTTCTGGCGCGCTCGACAAGTGCAAGGTTCTTCCGGATACCGTCGCGTCCATCCGCGGGCCCGTGCGGTATCGCCAGTTTCAACGCTTTGAACCCGGCTTCGATGTGTTGTTCGATGTCGTTGCCGGTGCAATAGGCTCGTACGCGCGGCTTGACCTCGCCGCCGATCAGCCGGTATACCGGCGTGTTCAGCGCCTTGCCGATGATGTCCCAAAGAGCGAGGTCAACGCCGCTGATGGCGTTCATCGTCACACCCATGCGCCCGTAGTGCATCGTGGATCGCCAGCAGATGTCCCAGATCCGCTCCACGTTGAACGGGTCTTCGTTCATGAGCAGTTTCGACAGGTGCTCCATCACCACCATGCCGCCACCCGCGCCCCCGCTGCCATAACCCTTGATGCCCTTGTCGGTGGCGATCTCCACGGTGAAGCCGGGCATCTTCCCGGCATCCGGAAAGAACAACGACCGCGTCGCCTTGTATTCCGGATAAATGGACATCGGGTTGGCGACCTCCACGTTTTGCGTGGACCACGATCCGGCCGCCGGCGTGTAAGCCGGAGCCGGCCGTCGAGGCCTGGTTTTAACGAGCCGGACCCCGGTGATCTTGAGCCTGCTCGCAGGCAACTCCGGTTCAGCCGCCAACCTGCCCGCCGGCGCCGCGGCGGAAGCGCAAAGGAAGTGACGACGGTTCATGAGCTTCTCTCCTTGGGTGAAATAGTACTACGGCGAGGCTCAGGGCAACTACGGGCAAACGTAATGGGGTCCTCATGTGTGATTGCTCATGAGGTGGTGCTGGAGGAGGGGGTCGAACCCTCATGCTCAGTGAAGAGCGCGGGATTTTGAGTCCCGTGCGTCTGCCAGTTCCGCCACTCCAGCGTGTGCGGGGTGAATCAGCTACGTCTCAAGTATATCAATCTCAGGTGAGCTGCCGCACCAGTTCCCTTGCCCTTTCCAGCAACATGGCGGCCTCTGTGCCGCAGCCCAGGAACTTCATGCCGCGTTCCTTCCAGAACCGCGCCAGTTCGGGGGTGCGGGTCTGCGTCCCCGGGGCTACGCCATGTCGCAGGCACGCATCACGCACGGACTCCATGGCCTCCACCATCTTGGGATGCTGGAAATCGCCGGGCACGCCCAGCGAAATCGACAGATCCACCGGCCCCATCATGACGGCGTCGATGCCGGGAACCGACAGCAACTCTTCCCGAGCTTCCACGGCCCGCCGCGTTTCGATCTGCAGCACCAGCATGGTGTTCGCGTTCATGTGCTCGATCGCCTGGGCAATAGTGACCGCCTCATGATTCAAATGCAGCGGCGTCAACCCGTAGCCGCGAATGCCCACGGGCGGGTACTTGGTCCAGCTCACCGTCCGCTCTAGAAGTTCGGGCGATTCGACGCGTGGCAGCACGATGCCGTCCGCACCGATGTCGAGCGCACGGGCGATCAGCGAGTACTGCAGATCCGCCACGCGCACCAGCGGCGAGATACCGGCCGAAACCGCGTCGCGGCAGATGTCCTGCAGCGACTCGATGCCGAAGCCTCCGTGCTCGGCATCCACATAGGTCCAGTGAAAACCGGCGGCGGCGAGGATGCGCGCGATCGCGGGCGAACGCAGGTTCGACCATCCGCAGCCGAGTTGAAGCCGACCCTCGGCAAGGGCCTTCTTGACCGTGTTGATTCGCATGGGGCGTCCCTTCGGGGATCAGGCCATCAGTATGCGATGGTCCGGCCGATCCACCTGCACATTCTCATAGAGACGGCCGATTAAATCAAGGCCGTGCCGGGCAAGGAAAGGAAGAATCGAGTAGAAGCGTTCCTGCAAGCGCCGGTGCGGGTAGACCAGGTTCGCCAGGTGCGCGGTTTCGACGGCGGCCCGCTGGTCGCGGCGGGCGCTTTCCCGCGCGGTCTTGCGGCGGATCTTACCGAGTTGATACAGGATCTTGGCGCGGCTCTTTTCGAGCGCGGCGCCAAGCGTCGCGTCAAACGCGCCGACGCCCGGGCGCAGGCGGTCCAGCACCGCCTCGGTTTCCCGCTCGGCCGTGGCAAGCGAGCGATCGAGCGCGGGCGGGACCAACTTCGCCGCGATCCTGGCCGCCAGGGCTTCCTCGCCCTCCAGGATGTCGTTCAGTTCCAGGTTGTAGCGCGCCATCAGCTTCGCGGCGCGCGCATCCAGCACCGTGAAACCCGCCCTGGGCACCATGACGGGCGTGCGCCCGAGCAGCGCGTGGTAGAGCACTTGCGATTGCGCCATGTAGGCGGTTTCGGCGGGACCAAGCACGGTTGCGACGGTGGGCATCAGGTAGTCGGCGACCACGGGCCGCAGCAGGGCGTTCGGCGAAAGCCGCGCAGCAAGGTCCCGCAATTCACCCGTTGTGTAGCGCGCGTCGCGGCTGGAGTAAACATCCCCTCCCCGCCGCAGTGAGAGGCGTTGGTCACCATGCAGCAGGAAGAACGGCGCATGGTCCGGCTCCACATGCACCTGCGCGTGATAGCCGGCAGCGGTGAGTTCGCCGCCGCGGCGCGCGAGCGCGGCCAGAAGGTCCGGCGCTGCTTCCACGGCCCGGGCGAGCACCGGCGCGGCGAGGGCGCGGATGGCGGGATCGAGCGGATCGAGCAACAGCAGATCGTAGCCGGGCAGCAGCACGGCAAGGAGCGCCGCGAAAGCATCTCCGAACGGGCGGCCGTCGCGGTAGGCATCCGAAACGAGGGCGACGACTTCCTGGGCAAAGGGCAGATCACCAAGCGCCCCGATAATCCCCGCCGCCGGGTCGCCGGTAATAGGGATGCTCCCCACCACCCGCGGGACCGTGGATTCGGGTACTACCTCCAAGCATTTGGGGCGCTGCTCGTGGTTGAAGACCCAGCAGGAACGCACTTCCTCGAAATCGTGGTCCTCTGTGGCGAGCCAGAACACGGCCACGGCGGGAATGCCGTTTTCCGTGAGCCGGCGGGCGAGTTTCGCTGCGGTGAGCGCTTTGTAAATGGTGTAAGCAGGGCCGGAGAACAGGCCGGCCTGCTGTCCCGTGGTGACGACGACGGTACCGGGCCGAGCCAACGCCGCCAGGGCCGGACTTGCCCCGTTTCTATGTTCGAGCGCGGCCACCAGCGCCGCGCGCCGCTCGTCAGGATAGTCGATGGCGGCGGCCGCGCGCGCGTAGCTTTCCGCCGCACAAGGCGGGTAGTCGTAGAAGCGCGCGACGCTCGCGAAATTGGAAAGAAAATCGGCGTAAAGAGCGCTCGGCGCGGCGAATGCCGTGTACGGAATGCAGGTGGAACTCATCGAATTACCCGGAACACTGGCCCTCTCCAAAAGGTAACAGATACCGGTGGCGCGGGAGCGTGGCGTATACTGCAAGCGGATGGCGGGAGTCTACATCGCATATCCGTTCTGCGCCCAGAAGTGTACGTTCTGCAACTTCGCATCCGGCGTCTTTCCGCGCGAACTGGAGCGGCGTTACCTGGCGGCTTTGCTCGCCGAGATGCGCGCACATGCGTGGGCCTGGACACCGGAGACTGTGTATTTCGGTGGCGGAACTCCGAGCCTCATGCCGATAGAGGCGCTCGCTGGCGTGCTCGAACTCGTGCCGGGCCGGCCCTGGACGGAGGCCACCATGGAAGCCGCTCCGGGATCGATTACCGCGGAACGTGCCGCCGCGTGGCATGAGCTGGGAATCAACCGTGTGAGCCTGGGCGTGCAATCGTTCGTGGCGGCGGAACTGGCACGCACGGGGCGCAGGCATACGCCGGAAACCGTGGCGCGCGAAATGGAACTGCTGCGCAAAGCGGGCATCACGCGGTTCAACATCGACCTGATCGCCGGACTGCCCGCGCAGACCGTGGAGAGCTGGAGGGAATCACTGCGGTGGGTGCTGTGGCTTGCGCCGGGTCATGTCTCCGTCTACATGCTCGAAGTGGACGACGACAGCCGGTTGGGCCGCGAGATCCGGCGGCATGGGATGCGCTACGGAGCCGGGGAAGCGCCGGATGAAGACCTGACGACCACGCTATACGAAACCGCGATCGACGAGCTGGCACGCGCAGGCGTGCGGCAGTATGAGATATCGAATTTCGCGCGGCCAGGCGAGGAGTCGCGGCACAACTTGAAGTACTGGAAACTGGAGCCGTACGCCGGCTTCGGAGCCGACGCGCATTCATTCGACGGAAAGACGCGGCGCGCCAACGCCGAAACCCCCGCCGTTTACTGCGAGCGCATGGAGCGCGACGGAACCGCCGTCACCGAAACAACGCCGGCACACCTCGTGGAAGAGAAGTTCCTAGTAGGGCTGCGTCTGGCCGAAGGTGTGCGCCCGAGCACGGAAGAGTGGGAACGGTTCCGCACGCCGATCGAGCGGTTCATCCGGACCGGTTTGCTGGAGGCGGACAGCGGTGCATTGCGCCTGACACGCCGGGGCGTGTTGCTTTCTAATGAAGTATTGCAGGAGTTCTTGTGCCCTTAGATGAAAAGATGAACAAACGCTGGATCGACTTGCGCAGCGACACGGTCACCAAGCCGACGCCGGAAATGCGGCGTGCGATGGCGGAAGCCGAGGTAGGCGACGACGTCTACGGTGAAGATCCCACGGTAAACCGCCTGGAAGCGAGGGCGGCGGAGATCTTCGGCAAAGAGGCGGCGTTGTTTGTGCCCACCGGAACAATGGGCAACACGATAGGCATCAAGCTGCACACGCGCCACGGCGAAGAGGTGATCTGCGACGCGCGCGCGCACATCCTCAACTACGAGCTGTCCATGATGGCGTGGTTCGCGGGTTGCGTGGCCCGAGCTATCGCCACCGGCGACGGCCTGCTCGACTGGGAGCGCGTGCGGCGCGAGATGCGTCCGCTGGGACCGCATTGGGCGCCCACGGGGCTGGTGGAAATCGAGAACACGCACAACATGGCCGGAGGCACGGTGTATTCGCGCGAGTGCATCGATGAGATCTGCGATGGAGCGCACGAGTGCGGCGTCAAGGTGCACATGGACGGCGCGCGCATTTTCAATGCCGCAGCGGCGTGCGGGGAATCCGTGGCGACGCTGACGGCCAAGTGCGATACGGTGATGTTCTGCCTGTCGAAAGGATTGGGCGCACCGTCGGGGTCCATGCTGGTGGGCACAAGAGAAGACATCGCGCGCGCGCGGCTGTATCGAAAGCGGCTCGGGGGAGGCATGCGCCAGGTGGGCATCCTGGCGGCAGCTGGTTTGATTGCGCTCGAGAAGATGCCGGCGCGCCTGGCAGAAGACCACGCCAACGCAAGGCGCATGGCCGAAGGGCTGGCGCGAATTCCGGGCATCGAGATTGAACCGGAGCAGGTGCGGACCAACATCGTGATCTTCGACATCAGCGGCACTGGCCGGACGAGCGCTCAGATCAGCGCGAGGCTCAAGGAACGCGGTGTTCTGATCAACGGGATCAATTCGAAATGTATGCGCCTGGTAACGCACATGGACGTTTCGGCAGCCGATTGCGAAAGCGCGCTCGGCGCCATCGAGGAGGCCGTTAAACGGTGAGGGACATGATTCGAAACAGACTAGTCACTCTTCTTGCTTTGCTCCTGCCTTGCCTGGCGATGGGTGCGCGGCCGGTCCCTGTCATTTTCGATACCGACATGGGCAACGACGTGGACGACGCCGTGGCCCTGGCCATTCTCCACGCGCTCGAAAGCCGGGGCGAGGCGCGCATCCTGGCGGTGACGCTCACAAAGGACAACGCCGAGGCCGCGCCGTATGTGGACCTTATGAACACCTTTTACGGCCGCGGGGGAATTCCCATCGGCGTGGTGAAAGACGGGAAGACGCCGGAGCCGGCAAAGATGCTGCACGCACCTGTCACGGCCCGCGATGAAAACGGCGCGCTGCTTTATGCGCGTCGCGTGACGAGCGGCAGCGAGCTTCCCGATGCCACCTCGGTGCTGCGCAAGGCGCTGGCCGCCGCCGAAGACGGCTCGGTGGTGATCGTGCAGGTGGGGTTCAGCACGAATCTCGCACGGCTGCTCGATTCGCCGGCCGATACCATCAGCCCGTTCGGCGGGCGCGAGCTGGCCGCGCGCAAGGTGCGGCTGTTGAGCGCCATGGCGGGGGAGTTCCCAACGGGAAAACCAGAGTATAACGTCCGGATTGACATTCCCGCCGCGCGAAAGGTGTTCTCCGAGTGGCCGTCGCCGATCGTTGCCAGCGGATTTGAAATCGGCTTGTCCATGAAGCTGCCGGCATCAGCCGTCGAACGCGACATGATGGTGTGGACCAAACATCATCCTGTGGCCGACGCCTATCGCGCGTACCAGAAGATGCCTTACGACCGCCCGACCTGGGACCCCACGGCTACGATCTACGGCGTGCGCCCTGATTACGGTTACTTCGGTCTGTCGGCACCGGGGCGCATCCTGGTTCACGACGATGGCCGCACGACTTTCGAGGCCGCGCCGGGCGGCAAGCACCGCTACCTGACCGTCGACGAGTTGCAGAAGGCGCGTACGCTGGAGGCGATGGTGCAACTGGCGACTCAGCCGGCAAGATAGTCGATTTCCGTACGACAGTCGCCACACAGGAAGCGCACGCGAAGGCGGTGCCCTTCCTCATCCACGAGTGTGAGGGGGGCGGCCGGCAGATCGCCGCCGGTTTCGGCCGGGCACAGTCCCAACGCCTCGCGGATGCAGTATCGAAGGGTCATGACCTTCCGGCCGTCGAGGCCGAGGCCAGACTCGGCCGCGGGCTCGATGCGCTCGACGCCGTGTTTTCTGTAGAACGCCCCGGCGGCACGGTTCAGCACGTTGCCGAGGTAGTCGAGGTCCTTGACCGGATAGGGCACGCTGGAGGCAGAGATACAACCTTCGCGGCGCGGACGATTCTTAGAGCGCTCGCCGCGCAGTTTGTCGAGCGCCGCGCGCCGCAAGCCGTTTACCGTTGAAACCGGAAGGAAAGGAACCGGCGTGCAAGCGACGGAGGAACCGGCGCACCGGAATTCCGTGTCGCCGGTCTTCTCGAGTTGACGGCGAATGGTGGCCAGCGCCCTTCCGGCGTCGCGCGCCGGTTCAACCGCGGCCGAGAGCACTTCCTCGATTTGGTTACCGTCTTCGTCGTGCGCGCGGAGGACAAGGCCGTGTGGAGCACGATCGAGTGCGAGCGTCACCGCGATGCAGCGCCGAGGCTGGGCGTGCTCGACGGTGTTCAGAAACAAGTGGTCGTGGTTGCGGTGAATGACGATCCCCGGGGCGATGCCTTCCATCTTGTCCGGGGTTACGATGGCGCCATCCACAGCGTTCACCACTGTGCCGCGCAGTTCGTCGTGCTCGTCGAAAAAGCACAGGCCGTCGCCCGGATGGAGAGCCAGGTTGGTATCGACGGTGAAGGTGTTCGCGGTGACACCAGTGACGGGTCCGACCTCCTCGCCAACCATCTTGGGCGTGGCGTGCGAAGCCATAGGCGCGCCGCGGCCCGTCAGGAAGTACGTCGTGTAGTTGCGGTTGAACGTCTTGGCGACATCCGGCGTGAAGCCGGGTTCACTCGTGCCGGAGCTCGACCGGCGGTACGGGCCGGCGCGCATGAGGTCATCAAGCCGCGCGCGGTAGTGCGCCACGACGTTCGCAACATAAGCACGATCCTTCAGCCGCCCTTCGATCTTGAATGCGGTGACGCCCGCGGCGAGCAACTCCGGCAGGTGGTCCGTAAGGTTGAGGTCGCGCAGCGATAGAAGATGGCGATCCCGGACCAGCGTACGGCCCTCCCCGTCGAGCAACGTATAGGACTTGCGGCACGGCTGCGCGCACTCGCCACGGTTGCCGCTGCGGCCGCCAAGGGCGTAACTCAGCAGGCACTGTCCGCTGTAACAGACGCACAGCGCACCGTGTACGAAGCACTCGAGTTCGATGCGCGGCGCCGCGCGGCGGATGTCGCGGATCTCATCGAGCGTCAACTCGCGGGCGAGGATTACGCGGCGGATTCCGATGGCTTCGAGGAAAGCCACGCGCGCCGGAGTGTGGTTGTGCATCTGCGTGCTGGCGATCAGGGGCATGGGCGGCAGGCCGCCCTCGAGCAAGCCCATGTCCTGGATGATCAGCCCATCGGCGCCGGCTTCGTGAACTTGCCAGGCCATGCGGCGCGCGGGCTCGAGTTCGGCGTCGTAGAGGAGCGTGTTGAGCGTGACGTACACGCGGGCCCAGTACTTGTGGGCATACTCGGCCAGCCTTGCGATATCTTCGAGCGAATTGCCGGCGGCGGCGCGGGCCCCAAAGCGCGGCGCGCCGATGTAGACCGCATCGGCGCCGCAGTCGATCGCCGCTCGCCCACACTCAGCGTCCCGGGCGGGCGCCAGCAGTTCGATAGGCGAAGCTGTGTTTGTTTCGGGCACCCTCAGCGGACCAGAACCTTCACTTCGTTGCTGGTCTCCGAGCCGACCCTGAGAACCACCGGCTGCAAACCCGGCGCCGTATTGCCCGGGACCTGGGCGTTGACCTGATAAAGCCCCGGATAGCCGGGCGCCTGCCCGCTGAAGAACACCTGAGCGGGGTTACCACCGATGAGGACTTCGACGGTGGCCGTGGTCCAAAGCAGTCCCGATCCGTCCGCCCGCAACGGACCCAGGCCGGTAGAGTAGATTTCGAGGATGTTGGGGACGGTCGCGTTGTATAGGATCGCGCCAAGTCCGCTCCCTGTATCGAAGAAGATTCCGGGGGAGATCGCCTTCGATGCCACCTGGACCTTGCTCGAAGAACCCGCCGGCGTCGTCACCGAGACTTCGGCGGTGCCTTCGGCAATGTCGTCGGGCACCAGGAAGATCGGAAGAGCGTCGTGTAGGGAAAGAGTGTATGCCTGTGTGTAGA
>ENA-UOYA01002361-UOYA01002361.1-activated-sludge-metagenome-genome-assembly--contig:-NODE-2361-length-18281-cov-10.777351_pt1 | contig 18281 bp, 17 predicted proteins | sample MGYA00238163_ERZ764804 | MGnify/ENA primary metagenome ERZ764804 (study PRJEB28919, sample SAMN05720223) | activated sludge metagenome | isolation source: Anaerobic digester | place: Hong Kong... | reverse complement strand
GCAGCAGGGCGCGCAGCAGCCGCAGCCCGCGCAGCCGTCGAATGGGCAGCAGGGCGCGCAGCAGCCGCAGCCCGCGCAGCCGGCGACTGGGCAGCAGGGCACGCAGCAACAGCAGCCGGCGCCGCCGTCGAATGGGCAGCAGGGCGCGCAGCAGCCTCAGCCCACGCCGCCCGCGAATACGCAGCAGGGTGCGCAGCAGCCGCAGCCCATCGGGGGGGATGAGCTCTGGCAGACCCCGAGGCCTCAGGGGCCGAAAGTTAAAATGCCCATGGATATCGAGCGGTGGAAAAGAATAAGGAAAAGCAGAAGGGGCGCCGGCGGGCAGCCGGGTGGCGATACAGCCGGCCAAAGCGCCGCCGGCCAGCAAACCGGCGGCGACGTAAACAATGTTAAAAAAACGCTCGCTGAAAACCTCGACAGAATAAAGCGCGACCTGCACTACCCGGAAAACCAGGATGTGGTCATAAGGCAGTTTAAGGTGCTGCAGCAAAACGATGCGTTCATATTGTATATCGACGGAATGGCCGACAATAACATCATCAACGACTATATCCTCCGCCAGCTTATGGACGGCAAGGGCGGCGCGGATATGCAAAACGACACCGTAAACTATGTAAAAAACAACCTGCTGGCGGCAAACCAGGTAACCATGATAAACGTTTACCGCGATATCATAAAGCAGGTTATGAACGGGCTGACCGCGCTTTTTATAGACGGCTGCGAGGAGTGCTTTCTCGTGGAGACGCGCGGCTTTGAAAAAAGGAGCGTTTCACAGCCGCTGACCGAGTCGGTCATCAAGGGCCCGCAAGAGGCATTTATAGAAAATCTGCGCACAAACGTCACGCTTGTGAGAAGGATTGTCCGCAACAAGGACCTCATCACCGAGATGCTGCCTGCGGGCAAGGTCAACAACACCACCTGCGCCATACTGTATATTAAGGGCATTACAAACCCCAAGGTGGTGGAGGAGGTGAAAAAGAGGATAAACAGCATCGATATGGATTTTGTGACCTCCGACGGGGTCATCGACCAGCTCATAGAGGACCATCCGTTTGCCATACTGCCCCAGATACTGAGCACCGAACGGCCCGACAGGACAGCCTCCTTCCTGATGGAGGGCAAGGTTGCCATCATTTGCGACGGCACCCCCTCCGCGAGCATTGTGCCGACAACGTTTTTCAATCTTTTATACACCTCCGAGGACTATACCCTCCGGTGGCAGTACGGCACGTTTATCAGGTTTATAAGGATTATAGCGGCCGTCCTCGCGCTGTTTCTGCCCGGCCTTTATATAGCGCTGACCCTCTACCATCAGGAGATGATACCTACCGAGCTTCTGCTTTCCATAATCAAGACGAGAGAAATCGTCCCGTTCCCGGCGCTGCTGGAAATACTGATTATGGAGATATCCTTCGAGCTTATACGCGAGGCGGGCATACGCGTTCCCGGCGTCATAGGCCAGACGCTCGGAATCATAGGGGCGGTAATCCTCGGCCAGGCGGCCGTCACGGCGGGGCTTGTAAGCCCTATCCTCATTATCATCGTGGCAATAACGGGGCTTGGAAGCTTTACCGTGCCCAACTTCTCCATGGCCTTCGCCATTCGCATATTAAGGTTTGTCTTTATCATTTTGGGCAGTGTCGCGGGCTTTTACGGCATAGCGGCGGGGCTTTTGGTCGTGCTTGGGATGGCCTGCTCTATGAAGTCCTTCGGCGTGCCCTATCTAAGCCCGGTGGCGCCCAAAACGGGGTTTAATCCGGATATCGTAGTAAGAGCGCCTATATGGCGGCATTCCGTCAGGCCCGATTTTCTGAATCCTTCGCACAGGAAAAGGGCGGGCGCGGCAATCCGGGGCTGGGAGAAGCATGGCGACAAGGGGAACACGCAATGATAAAAGAGGGGAAAATCGGCATCAGGGAAGCCGTATGGCTCACGATCGCGGCCATATCGTCCAAGGTGTTTTTTTCAAGCCCCGCCGTTCTCGCCGGCATGGTGGGCACCACCGGCTGGTATGCCACGCTCATTTCCGCATCGGTAGCGCTTTTAGGCTTTGCGTTTATCTACCATTTGCTTAAGCGCTTTCCCGACAAGGAAATCGACGAGATTTTCGAGCTGTCCTTAGGGCGCGTTGTGGGGACGGTGTTTACCCTTGTGCTGGCGCTGACCATGCTGTATATCGGCACCACGCGATTGTCGGAGTTCAGCGAGGTCATGAGGGTATACGTTTTTCCCTCAAGCCCCGACTGGTATTTAAAAATCATCTATATGCTGTGCGTTTTTGTACTGTCATGGCTCGGGCTGGAGACCATCGCGAGGGTTAGCAAGCTTTTCGCCCTTGTTATGCTTATCGGCTTTTTTCTGGTGCTGCTGCTCGCCGCGCAGAATTACGATATCAATAATCTTTTTCCTATATTTGGGTATGGGCTTGACACAACAGTCATAAATGGCGTACTCAGAAGCTCCGCTTACGGAGAGGTGATAATACTGGCCATTTTCGCAAAATCGTTTCAGGGGATAAAGTTTATTAAAAAAGAGGGAGTCATAAGCCTTGCCCTTTCCGCTTTTTTCATCTCTGTCTCCATTCTCGCCTTCTCCCTGACCTTTCCTTACACCAGCGTACAGGAGACAACATCTCCCATGTATGAAATGTCCACCCTTATAGACTATGGGCGATATCTGCAAAGGGTAGAACCCATTTTCCTGTTTATATGGATAATTAGCTCGCTCATTTCGTCAGCCATCATTTTTTATTCCTTTGTTTGGCTTTTCTGCAAAGCCTTCCGCATACAGGACCGCAGGCCCATCATAATAGGCTCGTCTGCAATTTTATTCTTATTGTCTTATATGCATAAGGGCATTACGACGGTCATGTACGGGTTTGTGCAGCCGCTGAGGTCTTACGGTTCGCTGGTGTTTTTCGTCATGCCGCTTATCGCGCTCATAACGGCGGCTATCCGCAAAAAAAGGAGTGATACAAATGCGTAAGGCGGCGGCCATAGCTGCTCTCGTGCTCATCCTTGTGTGCTTAAACTCCTGCTTTGACGCGCAGGAAACCGACGATTTGATCCACGTCATCGCCGTAGGAGTGGACAAGGGCGTATCGGACAAATGGCGGCTGACCCTGCAGTTTCCCACCGTGAGGGTCACCGCCGGCGCCGGTGCCCAAGGCGTCCAGCAGGGCGGTCAGGACGGGGGGCAGCAGGGCGAATATATGTTTACAACCGTAGACGCCCCCTCTTTTTTTGCAGGGCTTGCCATGCTTAACGCTACCCTGCCCAAAAGGCTTAATCTCATGCACGCGCAGATTATCGTTTTTTCCGAGGAGACGGCGAGAGAGGGGCTTATAGGCGAATACATTACCCCCTTAACCAGGTTCAGAGAGATACGAAGAAGCTCGCACCTTTATGTGGTCAAGGGCAAAGCCTCGGAATTTATCAAGGAGAACAAGGTCATCATGGGAAGCACGATATCCAAGGGCTTTCAGCTAAGGATGAAGGGAAGTGACCACACGGGCTATTACCCGCATGTGACCCTTCAGGCGTTTAACGACACGATTAAATCCTCCTACAATCAGCCGATTGCGACCATAGTCGCCGTCAACAAGGGCGAGAGCTTCAAGGAGGAGGGTTCGCCCCCGAAGGAGCTAAAGACCGGAGGGGAGTACACGGCCGGGCAGCTTCCCCGCACAGGGGAAAACAAAATAGAGCTCTGGGGGACGGCGATTTTCAACGGCGATAAGATGGTGGGAGAGCTAAACGGCGACGAAACCCGCTATATGCTTATGGTGAGAGGCGAGTTTAAGCAGGGATATTTCACCTTTAAGGACCCCAAAAAGCCCGATCTGGCGATACCGCTTGAGATAAGGCAGACAAAAAGCCCCCGCATAAAGGTGAAAATTGAGGAGAAAAACCCGGTCATCGATATAAAAATACAGCTTGACGCCGATATTCTTGCCATACAAAGCGGAATAGACTACGAGCACCCGGAGTTCCAGCCGCTTTTAGAGCAAAGCTTTGGGGAAATCGTCAGGGAGGGCGTTGTTGAGTGCATAAAGAAATGCCAGGAGCATGACGCCGATGTCTTCAGCTTTGGCAAATACGCATCGCGGAGCTTTTTGACTATAGGCGAGTGGGAAAAATACGACTGGAACAACAGGTTTAAAGACGCCGAGGTCAACGCGGAGATAGACCTGTTTATCCGACGGACGGGCACAAATATAAAAACCAGTCCCATAATAGGGTCTTAAAAGAGGGGATGAGATGAGGTATATCGCAACCCTTTTCCCGCTCGCGCTGCTCATTTATATGCTGAGCTTCGCCAAATACAACTGGACAAAAAACAACAAGCTTGCGGCGGCGGGGGCAGCGCTTATCGGAGTGGCGGCCTTCGCCCTGGCCTTTTACGTCATTTTCTTCGCCAAGGCAGAAACGTGATTTATGAAAGCCTAAAACGGGGCCGGTAAAGGAACTCTTTTGCCGGCCGTTTTGGCGCGCATACCCTTGACCCCGGCGCGCTTTTTGCCCACGCCCAAAACAGTCCGCGCCTCGACGCAAGAATATAAGCACGCGCGAAAAAAACCCTTGCATTTTCCCGGCGGTTGTGGTATAGTTATATCACCTAAGCCGGCAGGTCTTTTTTTTTGCGCGCGTTATATCCGTTAATGTTTTAGGATAAACGCCGGGGCTGCCGGTTTGCGGCTGCCGGTTTGCCGACGCGGACGGGTTGCGCCGAAAAACCGGCGGCGGCACGAGGGAGGCAATAATAATCTGGAGGTGCCGGTATGAGAGTTAAAATCACCCTGGCTTGCACCGAATGCAAGCAAAGAAACTACGACACGAAGAAAAACAAAAAGAACGATCCGGACAGGCTGGAAATGAACAAATACTGCAGGTTCTGCAGAAAGCACACGCCTCACCGCGAAACCAAATAGCGCCGGTACCGGCCCGTTTCGGACGGATTTCGTTTTTTGGCAGCCCGGCGGCGTTTGCCGCCCCATGCCCTTTTCTATGGGCTAAATTCAGAAAAAATCGGGAGGGCTTACGATGGCTGACAACAAAAAAAAGGTGTCTTTGCTAAGAAGGGTCGCCAATTACTTTCGCGAGGTAAAAAGCGACGTTAAGAAGATCAGCTGGCCAAGTCCCAGACAAACCGCCAAAAACACCGGGATTGTCATAGTATCGCTTTTGTTCGCCGGCACGCTCATCAGCCTGATTGATTTCATTTTCGCCCAGATTGTCGCCTTCATCATCAGCAGGTAGCAGCGGGGGCAGACCGGCAAGCCAAAGGCTAAGCGGCCCTGACCGTTTTGGCCTGTGCGAAAGGATAAGTCGAGAATGTCTGATAACGCCAAGTGGTATGTGATCCACACCTATTCTGGTTATGAAAACAAGGTGGCAGCCAACCTGGAAAAGATTGTCGAAAACCGCAAGCTTCACGATATGATCACCGATATCAAGATCCCCACCGAGACGGTTGTGGAAATAAAGGACAACGTCAAAAAAGAGGTGGAGCGCAAGATATTTCCAGGCTATGTCCTTGTGAAGATGGTCATGACCGACGACACCTGGTATATCGTCCGCAATATCCGGGGCGTGACGGGCTTCGTCGGCCCCGGCTCAAAGCCCGTCCCCCTCTCCGACTCGGAGGTCCGCCAGCTCGGCGTGGAGAAAAAGGAGCTGGTCATCAACTACGGGGTCGGGGATAACGTCCGCATTGTGGACGGCCCGCTGGAGGGCTTTATCGGCGTGGTGGAGGAGCTCGCGCCGGACAAAAACCGCGTCAGGGTCATCGTGTCCATGTTCGGCAGGGGCACGCCCGTGGAACTCGAGCTTGCCCAGGTGGCTCTTTTGTCCTAAAGCCGCCTCCGTTTTTGTTTTGTATGCTGTTTTGTCTATATACGTGATACGTGTCTTTCGGAAGTATACCGCGCCTTCGCTGTATACCCCGTTGGCAGCCGGTGCCAGGCGCCGGCCGGTGGGAGGATGGAATGGGCCTTATCCGGTTCATCCCCTGTCCGCTATATACCACATTTAGCTTTTAAGGAGGTGTAATCATGGCTCAGAAGGTAGTCGGTTATATCAAGCTTCAGATTCCGGCCGGAAAGGCGACCCCTGCGCCGCCCGTAGGCCCTGCCCTCGGCCAGCACGGCGTCAATATCATGGCGTTTACAAAGGAATTCAACGAGCGCACCAAAAACGACATGGGTCTTATCGTCCCTGTTGTCATCACCGTTTACGCGGACCGCACGTTTTCCTTTATCACCAAGACCCCGCCAGCCGCGGTGCTTATAAAAAAGGCCGCCGGGATTGAAAGCGGCTCTGGCGTGCCTAACAAGACAAAGGTGGCCACCATCACGTCGGAGCAGGTAAGAAAGATAGCCGAGCAGAAAATGCCCGACCTCAACGCCGCTTCGATAGAAGCCGCCATGCGCATGGTCAAAGGCACGGCGCGCAGCATGGGCGTAATAGTGGAGGATTAGCGCGTTTTCCTGCGCGCTGTCCCGTCAGTGGGAGGATTATTCCGGTAAACCACAGAGTAACCGCCGGTATGTCTCGGAGCGCGCGCCTGGCGCGGCCGGGTGGATGCCCGCCCCGAAATGCGGAGCGGTTACCAGATAAGGAGAATGACTGTGAAAAGAGGAAAGAAATATCAGGAGAGCGCGAAGCTCATAGAAAAGCTTAAGCTCTACGACACCTCTGAAGCGCTTGATCTCGTATGCAAAACGGCCAAGGCAAAGTTTGACGAGACCGTCGAGGTGCACGTCAAGCTCGGCGTGGATTCTCGCCACGCCGACCAGCAGGTCAGGGGCGCTATCGTGCTGCCCCACGGGACGGGCAAAAACGTCCGCGTTCTTGTGTTCGCAAAGGGCGACAAGGCTGAAGAGGCAAAGGCAGCCGGCGCCGATTATGTGGGCGCGGAGGAGCTCGTGCCTAAAATCCAGAATGAGAACTGGTTCGAGTACGACGTAGTGGTCGCCACGCCCGACATGATGGGCGTAGTGGGCCGCCTGGGAAAGATACTCGGCCCCAAGGGCCTTATGCCCAACCCCAAGGCCGGCACGGTGACGCCCGACATCGCCCGCGCCATAGCCGAGATAAAAGCGGGCAAAATCGAGTACCGTCTCGACAAGACCAATATCATCCACTGCCCCATAGGCAAGGTTTCCTTCGGAGTCGAAAAGCTTGTCGAGAACTTCTCAACCCTTTTGGGAGCCATCGTGAAGGCAAAGCCCGCCGCCGCCAAGGGACAGTATATCAAAAGCTGCGTGGTGGCGTCCACCATGGGCCCGGGCGTCAAGATAAATCCGGCAAAAATCTCCGGCTAAAGCTTGACAGCCCCGCGCGTATATGATAATATAATCACCGTCTTATCCTAAGACAGCAGGTGCTCTGCATAATGGATCCGTCCGCCTGCCGAGGAAAGAACAGACGTCCCTTCGAGATTATCGGGGATATTTGTGCTCTTTTCGCGGTTTGGCGAAGAGAGCATTTTGTTTTATGTTCTGGCAACCGGAGGTGAAAACACATGCCCAGTGAAAAGATCCTAAACCAAAAAAAGCAGATTGTGGCCAAGCTGGCGCAAACGCTCGGCTCGTCGAGCGCCGGCGTAATCGTCGACTATAAGGGCATCTCCGTCGCGGAGGACACCAAGCTCCGCGCCGAGCTGCGCGGCGCCGGCGTACAGTATTCCGTAGTCAAGAACAGCCTTGCCCGCCTCGCCGTCAAGGACGCCGGGCTCGAGGGGCTGGTCGAGGTGCTCCAAGGCACCACCGCCCTTGCGGTATCCAAGGACGACCCAGTCGCCCCCGCCAGGATACTGTCGGCTTACGCGTCCAAAAACAAGAACTTTTCCATAAAGGCCGGTTTTGTCGAAGGACGCCCCATCTCCGCCGACGAGGTAAAGGCCCTGGCCAAGCTGCCGTCCAAGGAGGAGCTTATTGCCCGCGCGCTGGCAGGCTTTAACGCGCCTGTCACAGGCTTTGTCAACGTTCTAAGTGCAAATCTGCGCGGCCTTGTGGTGGCCCTCAACGCCATCGCCGAGAAAAAAGGCGCGTAACGTCGTCCCATTTAAGAGGCGGAAGGCTCCGCCCGAAACCAAGAAATCAATTTAAAAATTTTGGAGGTAATGTTATCATGGCGTCTGAAAAGATCGCGAAACTCATCGAGGATGTAAAAGCCCTTACAGTACTGGAGCTCTCCGAGCTTGTCAAGGCTCTTGAGGAAGAATTCGGCGTATCGGCCGCCGCGCCCGTAGCCGTGGCCGCCGCGCCCGCCGCCGCTGCCGCCGAGGCCCCCGCCGAAGCCGAGCAGACGGAGTTCGACGTTGTTCTGACCGACTTCGGCTCTGCCAAGCTAAACGTCATCAAGGTCGTCCGCGAGCTGACCGGCCTCGGTCTGGCTCAGGCCAAGGAGCTCGTCGAAAGCGCGCCCAAGGCTATTAAGGAAGCCGTTTCCAAGGACGAGGCCAACAGCATCAAGGCAAAGCTTGAGGAAGCCGGCGCAAAGGTCGAGCTTAAGTAAACACCTTTTAAAAGCTTAAAGCCCTGACGGAACGCAGAATCCGACAGGGCTTTATTTTAATGCCATGGAATAATAATTTTAACCGGTGATGCAGCGGGGCGCGCCGGCAGAAAGCGGGGCCCGCGGCCACTCACAACCGCGTCAGCCTGACCTTGTCCATGGCGGCGCGCGCCTCGTCGAGGGTGCAGAACTCCGTGCCCTCGCGGGAAACTGCGATGGTGCCCGCGGCGGTGGCGAGCCTTGCTATGTCGGCCGTATCCATGCCATTTTTCAGCCCGTAAACGAGCGCGCCCACCATGGAATCCCCAGCTCCCACGGTGCTTTTTACGCATACCGGCCAGGTGTCAGCCTTGTACATATCCCGGCGGTCGGCCACGACCGCGCCGTCCTCGCCCATGGACACCATGACAAGCTCGATGCCGGCGCCGACCAGTTGGCGCGCGGCACTCGCCACGTCCCCGACGCCGCCGAACGAATGTCCGTAAAGCGACTCCAGCTCGTGAAGATTGGGCTTGACGGCGTAGGGCACGGCATGGACTCCGGCTTTGAGGGCGCCGGCGTCGGCGTCCAGGACGGCGCGCACGCCACGGGCTTTGGCGGTGCGGATGCACCGGGCGTAAAAATCCTCCGGGACGCCCGGCGGCAGGCGGCCGCTCAGCACGACGGTGTCGAGCCGCTTGAGAAGGCAGGCCAACCTGTCCTCATAAGCCGAAAGCTCGCCTGGCGGTATGGAAAAGCCCGGCTCGTTTATTTCGGTGGTGCGCCCCGCGCTCTCGTCCACCACCTTTAGGTTAACACGCGTATCGCCGTCTATGCTGTGCAGGTCGTATTCCATGCCCGAGCCGGAAAGCCAGCTTAAAAGGTATTCGCTCTGGCGGCTGGCGACAAAGCCCGAAAGCGCCGTTTTCACGCCGAAATTCGTGAGTATCCTCGCCACGTTGAGGCCCTTGCCGCCGGGGTCAAGACGCATGCGCGTCACCCTGTTGAGTCCGTAGGGTATGAGCCGGTCGACGAAGACGGTTTTGTCAACGCAGGGGTTTAGGGCCACCGCTCCAACGATTTTATCCATACGCGTAACAGCGCGGCGCCTACACTGCGCGCTAAGCGCCGGGCCGCCGTCCTCCTCCCCTTCCGGAATGATATATGGTTACCGGACGTCGCTGTCCCAGTTATGCCATACCTCCTGCACGTCGTCGTGCTCTTCCAAAAGCTCTAAAAGCCGCTGCATGTTTTTGACGTCCTCCTCGCCCGAAAGAGAAACATATGTCGACGGCACCTCCTCGGCCTGCGCCGACAAGAGGGTATAGCCGGCGCCCTCCAGCGCTTCTCTGAGCTGTTCCAGCGCCGCGGGCGCGCAGGTTATCTCGTAGACTTCGTCCTCGCGCGAAAAATCCTCGGCGCCCGCCTCGAGGGCGCATTCCATGAGAGCCTCCTCCTCTACGCCGGCGGCCTCCACCGCCACAATGCCCTTCTTCTCGAACTGCCATGCGACCGAGCCGCTCTGCCCCAGATTGCCGCCGTATTTGTCGAAGTAATGGCGCAGATCGCCGGCCGTGCGGTTGCGGTTGTCGGTCAGGGTGTCCACAAGGATGGCGACGCCGCTCGGGCCGTACCCCTCGTAGCGTATCTCCTCATAATCGGCAGTGTCGGCTCCGCCGGATTTTTTGATGAGCCTTTCGATGTTGTCGTTGGGGACGTTGTTGGCCTTGGCCTTGGCGATAAGGTCACGCAGCTTGGAGTTGGAGGCCGGGTCGGGTCCCCCCTGCTTTACGGCAAGGGATATCTCCCTGCCTATTTTTGTGAAGATACGCGCGCGCTGCGCGTCGGTCTTCTCCTTTTTATGCATGATGTTTTTCCATTTGGAATGCCCGCTCATTTAAATCTCCCCCAGAAATCCGCTAAAAACCCGCCTCTTGGGCGCGTGCGGACAGTTGTTTTATACCGCCTTTCGGCCGGGCGCCATTGCCCGCTCCGGATGCCGGAGGTATTTATTAGTATATATCATTATGCCGCACGGTTCAAGGGCCGGCGCTGAATTAGAGGGAGAACGCCGACACCCGTCGACTTATATTATAACAGCGGCCGGCCCGACAACCGCGAAATTAAGGCCCGCAGGCGGCCTGTCCGACCGGCTCAATAATCCTCGCTCTGCGTTTTGGAAAGATAAAATATATATCCGGCGCTTAGAAGCACGAACACCGCCTGAAGCACCACGACGAGCTGCCTGCTCTGAAACGTTATGCCTGCGATGTGAAGGAGCGTATCCTCGGTAAAGCCCACCAGAAGCTTTCCCGCGAAAACGCCCAGCATGGCTCCCGCGCTGCACATTGTGAGGTAAAAGCTTATGTAGTTGGTCTGGCCTGTTTGGGGTATGTTGAAAAACGGGAAAAACGCAAAGCAAAGGAGCACGCCGGGCTGGGTGAAAAAGGTGAGAACCATGCCGACAGGATAGAAAAAGGCGGTGGCGGAGGTCGTGAGGGAGAGGGCGGCTATGCCCACCGAATGGAAGGCAAGCGCTACCCACAGCGTTTTAAGCACAGAGCCGAGCCGCCCTCTTATATGGACCCATACGGGCATCATGACAAGCATAAGGGGGATGTTGATAAGGTTAAAGCCGTTTATCCACACATAGGAGAAATGCAGGTCGTTTATAAGGTACATATTGAAATACGGCCCGGGGATGTTGGCCGTGAAGCTCCATAGCGCGGCGCCCAGCACAATCTTGAGGTAAGCCGGCTTTCTCCACGGGTTTTTCATAACGTTTCTAATATTCATCCTGTTTTCGCTCGGCCGGTAAGGATGCTCCTTGACCTTCGAGAAAAAATAAAGGTCTAAAGCTGCGCAGATAAGGGCGAGCCCTCTGACGGCCGTCATGCCCCAAAGCGCCAGCCCGCGGGCGCAAAAGCCGTCGAGCATGGCGCTCGCGATTACGACGGACACATAATTCAGCATGGTCACGGTCATGTTCTGGATGGAAAAAAAGCCGGCCTTAAGTCTGCCGGGTATGTTCTGGTTGTGCCACACGGACATCCCCGGGGCGAACAGCGCGTTGAGGGCGCTGGCAAGGACGGAGACGGCGAAAAACAGCGCGAGCCGCACACCGCGCGAAAACGGCAAAAACGGCACTGCCCCGAGCACGATGGTGTTGAGGGTGTAAAACAGCCCCCGCATGGGTATGAGCAGCGTTTTGCGCACCGCGAACCTCTCCAGGACAAGCGGCGAAAAAAGCTGCAGAAAACCGCAGGCGAGCGTGGCCATGGACAGGTAGCCCATGTAGTCGTTGCCGGCGTCTAAAAGGAGGAGCAGCCCGATGAGAAAGCTCCCGCCCAAAAGGTTTACTACGATATTGGCAAAATAACTTCCTAAAAGTATCCTGCGGCGGCTTTCGGCCATTTGGTCGGCGTTATCGAAGAATACGGCGTCGATATTGTCGACCATATTCTTGATTCTGCGCATGAAAAATTCCACCGGGCAGTCCTCTTTTCCGCAGAATATCATTTGGGGCTTTGGTTAGTCGAAGCTGTGTCTTAACTCCATTATAACGGGACGGGATGCTTTGTCAAGCGGCAATACAGCGCGCGTTCGGGACTGTTAAAAATGCCCAAAAATCAACATTTTTACGCGTCGGCCGGCCTTCGGTAAAAATTATGTTTAAAAGGGGTATGATAGTACAAAAAATATCAGTATATTGCTATCCGTTTTTTCCGCAAAGCACTATAATCAAAGTCGCAGACTAAAAATCCATATTCACTGGAGGCAATGACATATGGCTTACGACATGAAAAAATGGCTTTCCGACCTCAAGAAAAGTCCTGTCAAAAAGGCTATGCCCGTGCTGTCCTTTCCTTCGGTCCAGCTCATGGGCATAAGCGTGCGCGACCTAATTTCCGACAGCGGCAACCAGGCCCGGGGCATGAAGCTTGTCGCCGAGCGCGTGGACGCCTGTGCGGCGGTCAGCATGATGGACCTCTCCGTCGAAGCCGAGGCTTTCGGCTCGCAGATACGCATCTCCGACGACGAGGTGCCCACCGTCACGGGGCGTATAATCGCCACCGAGGAGGACGCGCGCGCGCTGGCAGTGCCCGAGGTCGGAAAGGGGCGCACCGGGCTTTATATCGAGGCGATAGCCGAGGCGGTAAGGCTTATTACCGACCGCCCCGTTTTCGCCGGCGTGATAGGGCCTTATTCCCTTGCCGGAAGGCTGATGGACGTTTCTGAGATTATGGTCAACTGCTACACCGAGCCCGATATGGTCCACATTGTCATGCGCAAGGCGACCGACTTTATCATAGCTTATATCAAGGGCTACCGCAAAACGGGCGCGGGCGGCGTCGTCATCGCCGAGCCTCTTGCCGGGCTTTTGTCGCCGGAGCTTATGGAAAATTTCGCCGCGCCGTATATGAAGGAGATCGTCGACGCCGTGCAGACCGATGATTTTCTCGTCATCTACCACAACTGCGGCAACAACACCATAACCCTTATAGACCATATACTCGCGGCCGGCGCTTCGGCTTACCACTTCGGCAACGCCGTTAGCATGGAGGAAATGCTCGCCCGGGTGCCGTCCGACACCGTCGTAATGGGCAACATAGACCCGGCGAGCCAGTTTAGAAACGGCACGCCGGAATCCATCCGCAAGGCCACCCTGGACCTTTTGCAGGCGTGCTCCAAATACCCGAATTTCATAATCTCCTCCGGCTGCGATATCCCGCCGTTCGCCAAATGGGAAAATATCGACGCCTTTATAAAGGCTGTAAACGACTTCTACGCGGGCAGGACCCGGCATTCGGCCCATAAAAAAGAAGCCGCTGTTGTAGGATGAGTTTGCGATAGCAAGCTGCACAAAAAAGCCCGAAAAGCAAAAAAATGCGCCTTGAAACGGCTGGAAAGACCGAATCGAGGCGCATTTTGCGTTAATTTTCAGTTGTCTTACAGCATTATTTAAGCCAAACACAGGCTGGCTCCACGCCCTTTTGCCCGTTTTATCCCCGCGGCGGCACGGACGTACATTTGCTGCCCCTAAGTTGGTATTGCGCGCATGGCGGCGTTTTTATTTTCCGGCTTGGTCTAATGCAAGCTGCTCCACGCCGCGGTCCTGCTGCGACAGCGCCCTGCCGGCGGCGGGAAGGGTCTTGGTCTTATATATATGCGGCTTGGCGAACCGCCCTTCGGCATAGGGCTCGACAGACTGCAGCGTCTGCTTTGAGCGCAGCGTCATAACGGCGACGCCTTGGGTGTTTCGCGTCGTCTTGGAGGAAATGGCGGCGGTGTTGACAAGCATCATCTTGCCCGCCGACGAGGTGAACACAAGCTCCATGTCTCCGTCAAGCTGAATAAGCGCGACGAGCGGCGACTTGTCGCTGTACGCGTTTATGAGCTTTTTGCGGTTGGTTTTGGTCTTGTAGGACGCGAGCTCCACCTTGGCTGCCTTGCCGTTTTCGAATACGGCGAGGACATGCCCGGAGTAGTCGGTTGTCACGCACATGGCGACGACGTTTTCCCCCTCGTCCATGGAGAGCTTGGACGGCAGATAATCTCCCAGCACGCTGGCCTTGGTGTCCTCGAATTCGCAGGCGCGCGCCTTGTAGACCTGCTGGCGGTCGGTGAAAAACAAAAGCTCGGCGCGGTTGGTGGTCTCGACGGCTCTGGCTATGGAGTCGCCCTCCCTCAGCTTGTGCTCGCCCGACATCCTAAGCGACAGCGGCGTGATCTTTTTGAAATAGCCGCTTTTGGTTAGGAAGACATGCACCGGATAATCGGGCGTTTCGTCCTCCGGTTCGTACTCCTCTATATCCTCCTCATAGATGATTTCCGAGCGGCGCGGCCGGCCGTATTTCTTCTCTATTTCCTTAAGCTGCTCCACGATGATAGCCAGTATTTTTGACCTGTTCGCAAGGGTGTCCTCAATACGCCGGATATCGCTTTCCAGGGCCCCTATTTCCTCAGTTTTTTTGATGATATATTCCTTGTTAAGGTTTCGCAGTTTGATCTCGGCGACAAATTCCGCCTGCACCTCGTCGATGCCGAAGCCTATCATGAGATTGGGGACGACCTCTGCCTCCTCCTCGGTCTCCCTGACGATGCGCACAGCCTTGTCTATATCGAGCAGTATCTTGCGCAGGCCGTAGAGAAGATGAAGCCTCTCCTTTTTGCGCTCCATCTCGTAGAAAAGCTGCCGCCGTATGCATTCCGTCCGAAAGGCCGTCCATTCGTCAAGAAGCTCGCCGACGCCCAAAACCTGCGGCACGCCGCCTATGAGCACGTTGAAGTTGCAGGTGAAGGTGTCCTCAAGCGGCGTTAATTTGAAAAGCCGCTTCATGAGCTGGTCGGGGTCGGTGCCGCGGCGCAGGTCTATGGCTATCTTGAGGCCCTTAAGATCGGTCTCGTCGCGTATGTCGGTAATCTCGCGCAAACGCCCGTCCTTGACCAGCTCCGCCACCTTGTCGATGATGGCCTCCACAGTGGTGGTGTACGGTATCTCGGTCACCTCTATGCAGTTGTTCTTTTTGTCGAAGGTGTAGCGGGAGCGTATCTTGAAGGAGCCTTTGCCCGTCGTGAATATATCGGCCATCTCCCTGTGGGATACGATAATCTGGCCGCCGGTGGAAAAATCCGGCGCCTTCAAAAGGCCGGTGACGGGCTCAGACGGGTATTTGATGCGCGCAGCGGCCGCCCGGCAAATCTCCGCCAGGTTAAACGAGCAGATGGAGCAGGCCATGCCTACGGCTATGCCCTGGTTGGGATTTACGAGGATATTGGGGAAGGCGACCGGCAGAAGCGTGGGCTCCTTTAAGGTATTGTCGTAATTGTCTACAAAATCCACGGTGTCCTTGTCGATATCCCGGAAAAGCTCGGCGCAGATGGGGTCTAATTTTACCTCGGTGTAACGGGACGCAGCGTAGGCCATATCCCGCGAATAATGCTTGCCGAAGTTGCCCTTGGAGTCCACCAGAGGGTGCAGAAGGGCCTCGTATCCGCGCGAAAGGCGCACCATGGTTTCGTAGATAGCGCCCTCGCCGTGGGGGTTTAGCTTCATGGTCTGCCCCACGACGTTGGCCGATTTAGTGCGGTTTCCGGTGAGTAGTCCCATTTTATACATGGTGTAGAGCAGCTTGCGGTGGGAGGGCTTGAGGCCGTCTATCTCGGGGATAGCCCGCGACACGATAACGCTCATGGCGTAGGGCATGTAGTTTTCCTCGAGCGTCTTTGTGATGGGCTGCTCCGCCAAAAGGTTGGACATATTCCGCATTCCTTTCCTTTTTAGAAGTCGGAGGTCAGAAGTCGGAGGTCAGAAGTTGGAGGTCAGAAGTCGGAGGTCGGAAATCAGAAGTCGGAGGTCAGAAGTCGGAGGTCAGAAGTCGGAGGTCGGAGGTGGAGAGGGAGAGGCAAAAATAAGTCCGGGGGCAGCGCCTTTTGTCGCCAACACTACAGATGCCGGCTTCCATTCTCTGACCTCTGACTTCCGACCTCTGACCTCTAACTAATATCCGCCAGTTCGAGGTACCTGTGGCCGTTTTCGGCTATAAAGGCCTTGCGGGCGGGCAGGTTGTCCCCTAACAGCATATCGAACACCTCGGCGGTGCGCGCCGCATTGTCGGGGCACACCTTGATAAGCCGGCGGGTCTGGGGGTTCATGGTTGTTTGCCACATCATCTCCGGGTCGTTTTCTCCAAGCCCCTTGGAACGCTGGATGGTGGCCTTTACGTCGCCGAGCTTTGCGAGTATCTCCGTTTTTTCCCGTTCGCTGTACGCGAAATAGGTCTTGTTTTTGGCGGTTATCTCGTAAAGGGGCGATTCGGCGATATAGACCTTGCCCTTTTCGATGAGGGTGGGCGTCAGCCGGTAGAGCATGGCGAGGATGAGGGTGCGTATCTGGAAACCGTCCTCGTCGGCGTCTGTGCATATGATAATTTTGCTCCAGCGGAGCTGTGAGAGGTCAAAGGAGGAAAGCTCCTTCATGCCCTTGATACGGGCCTCGATGCCGCAGCCGAGCACCTTTATAAGGTCGGTGATGATGTCGTTTTTGAGTATCTTGTTGAAGTCGGCCTTGAGGCAGTTCAATATCTTGCCGCGCACCGGTATGATGGCCTGGAACTCGGCGTCGCGGCCCAGCTTGCAGGAGCCGAGGGCGGAGTCGCCCTCCACGATATATATCTCCCTGCGCTCAAGGTCCTTCGAGCGGCAATCCACGAATTTCTGCACCTTGCTCGCGATATCCATGCCGCCGGAGAGCTTCTTTTTTAGTGTGATGCGCGCCTTTTCCGCCGTCTCGCGGCTTCGTTTATTCACCAGGACCTGGTCGGCTATGCGGTCGGCCTCGGCCTTGTTCTCGATGAAATACACCTCAAGGTTGCTGCGCAAAAACTCGTTCATGGCGTTCTGGATAAAACGGTTGTTGATGGCCTTTTTGGTCTGGTTTTCATAGGAGGTGTGTGTTGAGAAGGAGTTGGTGACCAGCACGAGGCAGTCCTGCACATCCTGAAAGGTTATCTTGCTCTCGCCCTTGTTGTATTTGCCGTTTTGCTTGAGGTAAGAGTCTATCTCGTAGACGAACGCGCTTTTGACCGCCTTTTCGGGCGAGCCGCCGTGCTCCAGCCAGCTCGAATTGTGGTAATACTCCAAAAGCTGGGCGCGGTTTGAAAAGCAGAAGGCGGCCTGCATGCGCACCTTGTATTCGGGCTTGTCCTCGCGGTCGCGGCCCGTGCGCTCGGCCTGCCAGAGCTGGGGCAGGGTGAGGGCGTTTTCACCGGCCATTTCGCGGACATAGTCGGCTATGCCGTTTTCATAGTAAAACTCCGTCTTTTCAAAGCCCGACGGCGTTTCCAGCCGGAACACGAGCGTAAGCCCGGCGTTGACGATGGCCTGCTTTTTCAAAGTGTCCATAAAATATTCGACGGGTACGTCTATATCGGTGAACACCGAAAGGTCGGGCCGCCAGCGTATCCTCGTGCCCGTGGTCTTTCGCGTCGACGGCTCCTTGATGAGCCCGCCGACGTTTTCGCCCGCCTTGAAATGCAGCTCATAGCGCATGCCGCCCTGATGTATCTCCACATCCATGTATTCCGAGGCGTACTGGGTGGCGCAAAGGCCGAGACCGTTAAGCCCCAAGGAATATTCGTAACCGGCGCTGGATGCCGCGTTGTTGTATTTGCCGCCGGCGTAGAGCTCGCAGAAAAGCAGCTCCCAGTTGTAGCGGTTTTCCTTGGCGTTGAACTCAACCGGTATGCCGCGGCCGAAGTCCTCCACCTCTATGGACTTGTCGAGGTATTTGGTCACGATAATCCTGTCGCCAAAGCCCTCGCGAGCCTCGTCTATGGAGTTGGAGAGTATTTCGAAAACGGCATGCTGGCAGCCCTCTATACCGTCGGAGCCGAAGATGACGCCCGGGCGCAGTCTTACGCGCTCGGCGCCCTTAAGCGACCTGATGCTCTGGTTCCCATATGCCTTTCTTGCAGTTGCCATTAGCGTTCCTCCGATTTTTTGCAGCTTTTGTCGACGGGGGCTTTCAGGCGAATTTTGCCTGCGCCCTCTATTGTATCCGAAATGCGGCCAAAAATCAAGACGGGGTTATGCGCGCGGCTTTTTACGCATACCGCCCGCGCGTCGCGGGAAGATACGGACATCCGGCGGCGACGCGTTCGGGCCGTTGCGGGCAACGCCCCCTGCAGAGGGGGGATGTTTTGCGCTGCGGAACGCGAGGCTCATTCCGGCTTGACAACGACTTTTATAGGCATTATACTGGATGCAAAATTAGAAGTTAGA
>ENA-UOYA01002360-UOYA01002360.1-activated-sludge-metagenome-genome-assembly--contig:-NODE-2360-length-18290-cov-8.040801_pt1 | contig 18290 bp, 23 predicted proteins | sample MGYA00238163_ERZ764804 | MGnify/ENA primary metagenome ERZ764804 (study PRJEB28919, sample SAMN05720223) | activated sludge metagenome | isolation source: Anaerobic digester | place: Hong Kong... | reverse complement strand
CAGCCCTTTTCCCACTTAGGCAGGAAAAGAGCTGTTTGATTTATTAAGTTTGGATTGATGCATAATTTTACAAATCATTTTTGTATGGATTTACTCAATAATTTCTATGTTACATCTGAAGCATATAATGCATACCCTAGGTTATGTTTTTTTATGATTGAGCTGATACAAACAATGTTTGTATCAGGTGCTTATTCAAAACCATTTATAGCTCTTTAAAATTTAAATTATATTTATATATTGGTTGGCGGATTTTTTGCTTAAATTAAGGCAAAAGGCGATTAATGGAACGCCGAAATTTCAGGAATATTGTGAGAAAACCAAGAAGTAAAAAATAGTTATTTTTACTTGAAAATTATAATAATATATGGTATAATATAAAAGCAAATTGTAATTAGTGTGAATGTGGCGAAAAAATAAAATTGAATTGAGGTGATTGATAATAAAGGATTAATAAATAGCAATCAAATTTATTAAAGACAAGTATTGTAACATGTCAAATAAGAATACCATAGTTGTTTCAGAAATAACCAGGGAAACATACGATTTAGATGGTGCTTATATTTCAAACGAAATTGTTGAGTATGTTATTACATCATCACAAAATATAAATAGAAGCTATACTAGAATGTATAGTGAATCAAACTTTGGAAGCATATCATATAGATATAATCCACAAACAAATGAGGTTACATGTCTATGATTAAACGGATAAAGCGACTTAATAAAAAACTAGTGATTTTTGTTAATGTCATTTTAATTGTAGCGTTATTATTAGCATATGTGTTTATATATTTGACATATGGATTCTCCCAAAACGAAAAAATTGCAAGAAATGTTAAAGAAAGTCTAATTAATAACGTTACAAATATACAAGTGGTTAAATATGAATGGCTAGATTCGAAGTATAAATCTATAATATCCCAAGACGAATATGAAAATATATTAAAAAACAATGATTATTTAATTCTTTTTGAAAAGCTTAATTCTGTAAAAAGTAAACCAAACAAGTTTCAAAATCTTTCATTATACTCTACAGATTTTAATAAAAAGGAGATTATAGGTACAATAGTATTAACTGATGGAACAACTTACTCTATAACACATCATATTGATTTTGTATCTACACTTTTATTTAAACCCAAAGTAATACGATGGGTTATTGATATTGAAAAAATCAATAACTGAGATCCCAAGAAATTCTGTGCAAATTGAATGCAGTATATTTTCATTAGGCATAATGTACAAACTGGGGAGGTTAGTACATATTAGTTGTTGAGAACAGCTCAAATAATGTTAGATCTTTTTCAAATTTTCCGCTTCAAAATGTATCACAATCACAAACTTTACGCATTAATATAGAAACACAAGAGATAAGTGTTCTACAATAATATAGGTGAGACTGTAAAAACAAACGGGCGAATAATATCAGCTCCAACATATTGCGATGTGTCATGACGTATTACTAAATGTAGGGACAAACTGTGTGTTCGCTCGAGACTTTTTACAGTCCCTTTTACGCTTTGGAGGTTTCATAATGTTTATAAGAGGGAAAAAAATTAAATTTATAGTTATATCATGTGTTGCTTTATTAATTTCTTCGGTTCTAGTGGGATATTGTTATTGTTATATACTTATTGGAGAAAAAAACTGCCTATCATGGATTGACGAAAATAAAGCTTTAATCACTTACGACAATATTACGACGTTATTACCAATAAAATATGAAATGCTATCTTCAGATTATAAAGAGTTGTTTTCTAAGGAAGAATTTAACAACGCCAACAACGAGGCGGATATTTATAATATTTACTTGAAAATAAATTCTATAGGCTCACAAGTTAACACTAAAAACGGTGATATTGCCACAGATGGTTATAAAAATTATTTAAATGGAATACTACACGCAAATGGAACTAAGTACAAGATTCAATACCATATATTCCTTAGAGCAAAACACTTGTCTTTTGAACCAGAAATAACTAAATGGATTATTGATATTGAAGAAGTTAAATAGTTTTTGGCGAGACATTAAAGGTAATACCGCACAATATGTTTCTGCTGATTTTCAAAACAGCTCATCGAAATGTATCCTGTGGCTTTGTGTGGTATTGCCTAAAGAAGGACAGAAAAATGATTTATCTTTACAATCTTATAACTGGCGAGGTGTCTTAATAAAAAAATAATCTTTGTCAAATTTATACTTGACAAAGATTATTTTGTAAACTATAATTGAGTCCCTCTAAAAACCCCATAAAATCCTTGAAAAAACAAGCAAAATATGCTATAATAGAACTAAAGGAAGAGGGGTATAAAAAAGCTGTACTGCATTTTTATACCCCTCTTCCTTTAGTTCTATTATAGCATATTTTGCTTGTTTTTTCAAGGATTTTATGGGGCTTTTAGAGGGACTCGATTGAGAGATTTGAGTGTTATCAAGCTTAGTTTCAATATACTCTACTTCAAAGCCCTTAGGATTAAGCATTCTGTTCAGCCGTTTTACTTCTGCTGTAAGTGTTTCGCCTGTATCATAGCAACGGTCACAGGTTTCACCATCAACATCAAGATGCTGCCATTCGATTATAAGCTTTTTCATTTATGCCTCCATCAATTAATTACATAGCAACCTTTTGCAGAAGCTTAACAACCTCTTCTGTTTTTAAAACCTTTCCAAAGGAAATAACCTTACCGTTAAAAACAAATGCTGGAGTTGACATGACACCATATGCTGCAATCTGTGAAAAGTCTGTAACATGGTCAACGTGGGTATCCATGCCGAGCTGTTTCAGTGCCGCAACAGTATTTGCCTCAAGCTCGTTACACTTCTTACAGCCGGATCCGAGAATTTTAACAGCAGCACCCTCTATTTTAGCCGCTTCTGATTTAGCCATTGTTTCGGAATTACAATTCCCACCGCAGCAACAGCCTTTACTCTCTTCTTTTTTATTACCAAACAAACTCATAATAAAATCCTCCTAATAAATTAAAATCCAAGATAAAACATGTAAAAACCAATTGCAAGAATGATTATTCCCATCGCTATTTTCAATACAGTGCTAAGCTTGCCATATTTTTCGTTTTTTATCAGCTTTTGAACTAAACCGACCGAAGTTCCTGCTACAACAGCTAGTATTCCATGCCCTATTGAATATATCAACAACAAAACTATTCCCCAAATGATATTGCCTTTTCCTGCAACAATTGCAAGCAATGCAATCAGAACAGGAGTAGAGCATGGTGACGAAAATACTCCGCCTAGTATGCCTGCAATCAATGCACCGATATAACCTTTTTTAGTGTTCTTTGAAACAAGATAACTTGAGGGTATAATCTCAAAAATTTCCCAGGTCTGCAAAGCCATCAGCACCATTAAAATTCCAAGAATAATATACCACCAGCCCGCACTTGTTCCCATCAGCTTTCCTGCAATAGAAGCAATAACACCAAGCGTTGTAAAAGTCAAAGCAGAGCCAAGTGCAAATGTAAGTGAGAGCTTAAATGCGTTCTTTGTATCTTTTTGCCCTGTACCGCCGACAAATCCGATTATCAGCGGTATGCTCGACAAGGAGCAAGGGGTTACAGATGTAAGTATTCCTGCAGCAAGAGCAAGAACGGGTGCAAGCCACATACTTTCTTTAATTAATTTCGAAAGCTGTTCAAGAATTGAATCCATTATTCAACACCCATTTCAGCAAAGATTTTACGCATCTCTTCTTCTGTTATTTTTCCTTGATGTACTGTAAAGACATGTTCTCCAGTAGTTTTATCTGAATACATAATGAATCCTTCTATACTGCCAAGAATGCTTTCACTCGGAACATAAGGTGTACCGTCAGCATTGAAAAACACCTGTGTCGGAATTAATGAAACAGGAAAATCTTCAACACCATCAGTATATTTCCATACGTCCATAAACTGAACAACAGCTTTACCTTGCCACTCTTCATTCAATGTTTCGAGAACCGGTGCCATTGCTTTGCAAGGGTCGCAAGAATCTGAGCCAAAATCAATGACGGTCGGCATTCCGTATGCTTTAATTGTATTAAGATCAGCTTTTGTAATATTTAACGGATAATTAATACTGCTGTTTAAAGTGTTATCTTCTTGTGTCTGTAAGGTAGTATTTGAATTCACCTTATCATCTTTACTATTCATTGCTTTAAAAATAAATATTCCTGCAATCACTAATATAATTACGGAAACTACAACAATTCGAATACCAAGTGTTTTATTTTTATCCACAGCAGTCTCCTCCACATCCACATCCACAACCGCAGTCACTTTCTTCAGGCTTTTCACCGTTTGGCGGAGTCCAGCCTGTATCTTCACCAACATAGGTAATTGCACCGCTCGGGCATATATTGCCGCAACCGTGGCAGTGATCCACACAGCTATCAGGTGATATTACAATAGGAGTAGGTGCTTTATCCTTGCTGTAAACACCATGAGAACATTTGTCAATACATGTACCGCATTCTACACATGCTGAATAATCAATTACTGGATACCATGTATTTGCCATAATTTTTTACCTCACTTATTTTTTATTTATTAATATTTTCCGCCTGTTTATAAATTCTTTCAATCTCTTGTTTAGAGATAAGTTTTGAAAGAATATATGCAATTATTATAATTCCGGGTATGTCTACAGCCAGTCTTGTGAAAGCAAACTTTGTACCAAGAGATGATATTTCAAAAAGAAACATCGGAATTTTTGTTGTTGACCAAGCTCCCAGAAAAATAAGAACGTTACTGAATTTTACTCCTTTTTTCATAAAAACTGCTGCAACGGGAAATGCTCCGTAAAGCGGTCCTGCCGCCGCTGAACCAATTATAAACGCAAGTATAATTCCCTTTATTCCTGAACCCTCACCCATATATTTTATCATAGTTTCTCTCGGTACCCATACATCAAGAAGTCCAAGCAAAATAAAAACAGGGGGGATGACAAGCAGCATTTCCTTAACGGAATAAGCTGTAATACTAAGAGCTTTAAGCCCTAATCGATTATTGATAATTGTAAGTACGGCAACAGCAGCAGCTGTAATCAGCAAAACACGATATCTTTTTAATATACTCTTCATATTCAATTTACTACCAATCCGATGACATAAGCAACAATAAATGAAAAAGCAAAAGCAAAAACATTTCTTAAAATTGTTACTTTTTACCAAAATATTTTATCTCCACAGGCATAGTAACAATACCAACCATCATTAAAGTTGAAATAAATGCACCAATTTGCATATATCCTGCTCCACCCTGCAAAAGCATTGCAGCCGTCGGGAATGCAACAAATCCAGGTATAAGCGTAACCGCACCAACAATAGCCGCAAGTATTACTCCAAACCACCCTGAATCAGCACCGATAATTTTTGAAATAACTTCCGCATTCAAAACAGCAAGTAATACTCCCACTAGCAGAATGATAACTAAAAACTCAGGTAAAATATTCTCAAAGGCTTTCCAAGCTTTCAACAAGGATTTTTTTGTCTTATTCTTATCTTTTATAAAAGATAGAATTAGTAAAAACACTGTTATTCCATATAATATATAATTACTCATGTTTTTCCCTTTAACTTATAAAAAGATATTGAAATGCATTAAATAAATATCCGACAATAATAATTCCGACAGTGCAGATTGCTATAAAAAGTCCGAGCAGCTTTGGCTTAACAGCCTTTCTAAGCATTATCATTGACGGCAGACTAAGAGTTGTAACCGCCATCATGAACGAAAGAATTGTTCCAAGCTGTGCACCCTTGCCAAGAAGTGCTTCTGCAACAGGAATTGTACCGAAAATATCTGCATACATCGGAACACCGATAAGCACTGCAAGAATTACGCCAAAAGGATTTTTACTTCCAAGAACAGCTTCAATCCAGCTTTCAGGAATCCAGTTGTGAATAACTGCACCTATGCCAACGCCGACAAGAATATATGGAAAAACTTTTTTAAATGTAGATATAACCTGATCCTTTGCATAAATCACACGGTCTTTTTTTGTAAGAGATGGCGAATCAATATCAACAGAGTTTGCTTTTAAAATAAATTCCTCAACGTGCTTTTCCATATGCAGTTTCTCAATAATTGTACCTCCAATAACCGCAACGATAAGACCAACAACAACATAAACTATTGCAACCTTTGCACCGAAAATACTCATAAGCAAAACAAGGCTGCCTAAATCCACCATTGGTGATGAAATTAAAAACGAAAATGTTACTCCGAGCGGAAGTCCAGCACTTGTAAAGCCCATGAAAAGCGGTATTGACGAGCATGAGCAGAAAGGTGTGACCGTTCCAAGAAGTGCTGATATAACATTTGCTCCCACACCATGAAATCTTCCCATGATTTTTTTGCTTCTCTCTGGCGGAAAATAACTTTGAATAAAACTTATAATAAAAATCAAAGTACACAGCAGAATAGTTATCTTAATTACGTCATACAGGAAAAACTGTACGCTTCCGCCAAGACGGCTTTTAATATCAAGACCAATTAGCGAAACAAAGCCACCAATCAGCTTATTCAGCCATTTCATACCTAAAATCTGATTCTGAATAAAATCCCATATCATATGCAAGTATTATCCTCATTACAGCTATATTCAAGCTCAGATATAAATTTTTTAAATTCTAAAAATGTTTCATAATTCAAAGAATAGTATGACCATTTACCGTCTTTTTTTACATTGACAAGCCCACATTCTGTCAGTATCTTCATGTGATGTGAAAGTGTCGGCTGGGTAATTTCAAAAGCTTCAAGAAGTTTACAGGCACACTTTTCGCCACCAGACAGCATTTTTACTATTTTAAGCCTGTTTGAATCGCCTAAAGCTTTACAGATAAGTGCAATATCGAGTTCATTCATATAATAACTTCCTTTATATTTATTTGTATCTATATAATATCATATGCATAGATGCTTGTCAATATGTATTGCTAGTTTTAAAAAAAATAAATATCAGCTTGTATTTTTTATCAAATAGACGTTTAAGCAAAGTATGTAAATAAGCAATAATCACCATATTTTTCTTGAAAGAGGTTTTAATCTCATAATCTTTGGATAAACGGCGAAAGCTATTCAGCCAAGAAAAAGTATGTTCCACACGCCAACGTTTTGGCAGAACTTCAAATTTTGGTTTAATTTGTTTTGAAATATCTATCGTAACTCTGAAAGCTGATTCATTCCCAATACCCTTTAGTCAGTACAGCCTGCTTTTATTGACGGATATTTTTCTTTTCTTTAGCAAAAACATAACACCCACCTCATGAATATTTGCTGCATGAATATGAACAGTAAGCAATTATACCCGTTACAATATGACATTTTCGTTCCCCCCCCATCGTAGTCACGATTATCCGCATCAGCAGTTGTTTTAACGCTTTGTGAATCAATTACGTCGTACAATGGATTTTCACTTTTCCCGGCATTTATTTTCGTTTCTTTTACCATAAAATCCATTACTTTTTCCCATGTTCCGTTTTTAACTGCACGATAATAAAATGACTTTACTGTACTCCATTTAGGATAGTCATGTGTTAGCCCGTTTTTAACAGATGAATTACACCTTCCACTAATGAACGCTTGTGAACTGTACTTTTGTTGTCTATCGGAAAACACTTTTCAATTTTCTCCTATTGGGCATTGGTTAAATCACCGGAGTAATTTGTTGGGTTATATTCTATTTTTTTTTACGAATATATTATAGCACGTTTTTTTCATGAGAACAAGTTCTAAATGTGTATATAAAGAACAGTGTACTGAAAGCAAGCATAAGCTTTCAGTACACTGTTCTCGTTTTGACTATCATAAAAACATTTTTTATCTATCTTTATGACAGTGAAGTATCAACGTCATCTATAGCACTTTTCACTGGTCGGAGTGACGGGACTTGAACCCACGGCCTCTACCACCCCAAGGTAGCGCGCTACCAATCTGCGCCACACCCCGAACAGATATAATATATCATATTCTTTAGCAAATGTCAATGTAAATAAATAACATAAATTATGAAATTAATTTTTTGTAAATATATAAAATGCTCTTGTTTTTATATAAAAAATAGGGTATAATAACTATATGATAAAGTTTATTTTAGTTGTAAAAGGAGTGTTGTAAAATGAATAATGAACAGACCATGACGTTCTCGGTTTATGAAGATAAGGAAGGAGAACTTCGTAAAAATCTTACATTGATTTATGACGCTCTTCGTGAAAAAGGATATAATCCTATTAATCAGATCGTAGGTTATATTCTATCTGAGGATCCGACATACATAACCACATATAATAACGCCAGAAGTTTGATAAGGCATATCGATCGTGATGAACTTTTACAGGTTCTTGTAAAAGCTTATCTGGAAGAATAGGCTTTATTTGTAAACACTTATTTCTGTGCGTTATGTTAAGGAACATAACGCTTTTTTATTACAAAAGTAAAGAAACCTGATATAAAATTGTAACCGGTATGTAGTATGATTATTCTTCATAAAATGTTATAATGTACTTGCAATATTAATTAAACTGCGGTTAACAATAATCTTGTGTCATCATATAATGCTAAGGAGATACAAGATGTTTAAATTTATATTTGCTTTGACAGCTTCATTTCTTGCAGCTGTCAGCTTGCCACAGTTTTATAATACTTCAGTCAGTGCTTATGTTACTGAAAATAGCAAGAGCAAGGTTGAAAATAATCTCTCCGATGAAGATCTTAATGCACTTGACAACAACTGCTTAGGCTACGGGCAGGGACATGAGTGTGATAATAATAACCGTCCGTTATGTGCTGCAAATTTTAATGCTATGTACAGCATCTATGATGGGTATGCAATGCTTGATTCAGATGACAAGATATGCATTACATTTGATCAGGGCTATGAAAACGGCTATACACCTGCTATTCTTGACACGTTAAAGGAGAAGGAGGCCAAAGCTGTTTTCTTTCTTACAGGTGATTATGCTGAAAGGAATCCTGAGCTTGTTAAGCGAATGATTGACGAAGGGCATATTATAGGCAATCACGGATTGGATCACGCTTCTCTTCCAAAGCTTTCACTTGCTGAAGCTGAAAGCGAAATAATGGAGCTTCATAATTTTGTTGCCGATAAATATGGTTATGAAATGACTTATTTCCGTCCTCCGTGCGGAGAATATTCTGAGAGATCAATTGCACTTGCTCAAAGACTTGGGTATAAAACATTTTTATGGAGCTTTGCTTATTGTGACTGGGACCCAAATGATCAGCCTAATCCACAAAAAGCGTTTGAAAAAATAACAAAAGCTGCTCACGGCGGGGAAATCCTTCTTCTTCACAGTGTATCAAAAACTAATTGCGAAATACTAGGAAGTGTTATTGACGATTTAAGAGCACAGGGCTATGAAATTTCCCTTCCGTCAATATAATTATTAATGCTTGATTCTTAACATTTAAATATCAATATTGATTTTTAAATGTTATGATTTATCTTTTCTGCTGATGCAGACAGCAGTACTTTCAGTTGCACGTTTAACGTGCCTCCTTGTTTTTCTTTATTTTATTTTGAGCGGATTGGCACTAAACGATCCGCTCTATTTTTTATTAAAAATAATAATATAAAGTCGCTGGCTTATGGATAGAGATATTTTGATTATTGTGAAAAATCGTTAATATGTCTTGTAAATATATTTAGTGTATGCTAAAATAAACAGGAAAGTTATAAATTAAACAGGAATGGAGAGAAGAGTTGTAATGCATCCAGATAAAATTAACCGTATAAACGAACTTGCAAAAAAACAGCGTTCAGCTGCAGGACTTACTGACGAGGAAAAAAAAGAACAGGCGGCTTTACGGCAGGAATACCGCAATTTAATAAAACGTAATCTTGAGTTTCAGCTGACAGGAAATTATGTCAAGCAGGAGGATTCTAATGTTTGATATTGATATTTCGACGCTTCCTACGCCATGCTATCTTATTGATGAAAGACTGCTCATAAAAAATCTTGAACTGCTTAAATCAATACAGGACAGGACAGGCTGTAAAATACTGCTTGCACAAAAGGCTTTTTCTATGTACAGCACATATCCGCTTATAAAAAAATATCTTGCAGGAACGACTGCAAGCGGCTTGTTTGAAGCAAGGCTCGGCAGAGAAGAAATGGGCGGAGAGGTTCATATTTTCAGCCCTGCATATAATCCTAAGGATTTTGATGAGATTGTCAGTATTTGTGACCACATTGTCTTTAACAGCATTCATCAGTGGGAGCTGTTCAGAGATAAGGTTTGTTCCTGCGGAAGAAATATTTCCTGCGGAATAAGAATTAACCCCGAATACAGCGAAATAGAAACCGATATATATAACCCCTGCTCTAGAAACTCCCGTCTTGGAACAACGATAGATAATTTTACGGATAGACTTCCTGATGGTATTGAAGGCCTGCATTTTCATACTATGTGCGAGCAGAATTCGGATACACTTGAACGTACTGTTGAAGCTGCTGAAAAGAAATTCGGGAAGTTTTTTTATGGCTTAAAGTGGATAAACTTCGGCGGAGGTCATCATATAACCCGTGCGGATTATGATGTTGAACGGCTGATACGTGTTATTGAGTATGTCAGGGATAAGTACAATGTTCAGGTATATCTTGAACCGGGAGAAGCAATTGCTTTGAATGCAGGCTATCTTGTATCGGAAGTTCTTGATACGCTTAAAAACGGAATGAATCTTGCTATACTGGATACATCTGCTGCTTGTCATATGCCTGATGTTCTTGAAATGCCGTACAGACCTAATATCATCGGCAGCGGTATGGCGTACAAAGAAGCATATACTTATCGTCTGGGAGGGCCTACATGCCTTGCCGGAGATATTATAGGCGATTATTCCTTTGAACATCCTCTAAAGGCAGGCGACAGGCTTGTTTTCTGCGACATGGCTATTTACTCTATGGTAAAGAATAACACATTTAACGGAATTCCACTGCCGTCAATAATACTTCATACAGTAAATGGTGAAAACAAAATTATCAAACAGTTTGGGTATAATGATTTTAAATCAAGGTTGTAAAATAAAAGCTGCACAAAGCCTTTTATAGTTTGGCTTCGTGCAGCTTTTTTTATTTTTCAATGTAAACTTTTTTCATCTTCTGTTCGGTTACAGGTCTGTCCTGATAACCAGTTTTGGTTCCGGCAATTTCATCAACAACATCCATTCCCTCAACAACCCTCCCGAATGCGGCATAATCGCCGTCAAGGTGCGGTGCGTCCTGGTGCATAATAAAGAACTGTGAGCCTGCGCTGTCCTTCATCATTGACCGTGCCATTGAAATAACGCCCCTAGTATGCTTCAAATCATTCTTTATACCGTTTGAGGCAAACTCTCCTTTAATATGATAACCCGGACCGCCCATTCCTGTTCCGTCGGGGCAGCCTCCCTGTATCATAAAGCCCTCTATAACTCGGTGAAAAATAAGCCCATCATAAAAGCCCTCGCCTACAAGCTTTTCAAAGTTTTCAACTGTCAGCGGTGCATGCTCGGGATATAGCTCAAGCTTGATTTTCTTGCCGTTCTCCATTTCAATTACAACCATTTATAAGTTACCTCCTAAAAAATATAATTAGATTATAGCATTTATTTCTTGTTATTGCAATACAGGATGATTTTATTTATCAGTAATTTTATATAAAATGCTATTTCCGTTTTTGCCGATACGCTGAACTGTCCCAGTATGTGAAAGTATATTTAGGGCAGTCTGTGCGGAAGAAATATGTATTCCGGCGGCTTTTGAAAAATCCTTTGATGTAAAGGCTTCTGAAAGACCGTCGGGTATAAGCTTTAACCAGTCTGATTTATCATCAATGCAGATTTCACCGGCAAAATTAACAGGTATTCTGTCATATCTTGTGTAACCCTTTCTTCGTCCTCGTTTTAATCCAGACGTTTCGGGGGGACAGCGGTATTCCTCAATGTCAAGCATAATAATATGCAGCCTGAAATTGTCATGAGTTATGTAGGGCTTGATTTTATACAGCTCATCAAAAGCGTCATAAGGCGAACCTTTTCGTGGAGATTTCCTCTTGCTTCCGACTGAACCTGTTTCCGAATTAATGCTTATCAGCCATTTATTGTATGGAACAGGATAAACAACAGTTACTCTGCTTACGGAAAGAAATGCTTCAAGCTTTCCTCTAAGCCTGTCAAAGCCTGCTGTCTGAATTTCAATAATTCCGTTTTCACCGACTATATCTGCAATATAACCTCCGATTTTTTGCTCGTGATTATCTTCAAAAGGGTCATAACAGCATTTCAGTACAGCATGAACAGTTTTTTCCCCGTATGTACCAATACCGTTGAGCCTATGCTCTCTGTTTATTATTTTCTGACAGGCATTAAAAAACAGTTCCTTATCCATAGAAATCCCCCCAAAGCTTTATCCATTTAAGTATAGCATATACTATAAATAAAAGCAAACAACCGGCATAAGGCGAGCCGACTTTTGTGTTTCACAATATTTTTACAAAACATACAAAAGTCTGCGGCTCAATAACGATAATACTTTTATATCGTTATAATCCTGCAATATGCCGGTTGTTTTATTTTAACAAGAATCAAAAACTATCTGCAGTTTGAGGCATTGTTATTTGAAGTCTTGTCAGTAGTGCTTTTTGTCTGATCCTTTTTGCTCTGACCCTGAGGCTGAGTAAGATTCTGACTGTTATTGTTTTTATTGCTCATTTTTTATCACTCCTTTTCTGAAAATATTATTTCTTATAATTACAGCAATATTCATACGCTATAATTTACCTTTAAATATTATCAATATTTACAAATCACAATAAAACAGTAAATTCAGCGCAATTTTTTATTTTAATTATGACGTTTTTCGCATACATTCTGTTATATAATATTAAAGCTATCCTATTGGTATAATGAATAGCTATACATATTGCAAAGGATTGAGATAGGAATGTTAAAGGAGCAAACAAAAGCAGGAAAAATATCTGTATCACGAAATAAAAAAGAATCTGAAATACAAAAAGGAATAAGGCTTATTCTTCCGTATAAAATAATTCTGTGTTTATTTATTTCTTTTATAATTGCTGATACCTCCATAGGTGGAGCCAAAGCAATACTTGCTGTTTCGTTTGCAGGTGTTCTTTCTCCGCTGTTATGTGCTGCTTCCTTTGTAGGGAGTATGCTTTCTTTTCTTGCTCACGGAACTCTCACCGTTTCTGTCCCGGCAGTAACAGCAATTATTGCCCTTATCATTTCAAAAATAGTAATTTGCGATATATTCAAGAAAATTCCTGCTTCAGGTGCAAATGCAGTTTTAACCGGCTCTGCCTGCTTAGTATGTGAAATAATAGTATCCCTGTCTTTAAAAATAAGTGCGGTAATTATTGCCGCAATACTATGCAGAAGTATTCTTTGCGGGCTTATTGCTTATTTTCTTAATAAAGCAATATGTTCTGCCGACAGTGACGGATATTTCAGCTTAAATAAAGATAATGCACTATCAGTTTCAATAGTATACATACTCGTTGTATGTGCACTGGGAAGTATTTCTTTTGGCTATCTTAATGCAGGAATGATTATAGGTATAGCTGTTATTCTTATAGCATCGTCAAGACTTTCATTCTATGGAGGAGCAATAGCGGCTGTATTGACTTCTTTAGGAATAGCACTTGCATCTCCGGAACTTGGAAAGGTATCTGTTTTACTATCTTGTACTGCACTGGCGGCAGGACTTTTTTGCAAGGCAGGAAAATTCAGTGTTACACTTGTTTTTGTAGCTTCAAATTTAATAGGACTTGTGCTTCTCGGTATTCCGTCAGACTCGCAGAAATTTGCCGCTGATATTATATTCGGAGTAATTTTGTTTCTTGTTATTCCTGAAAAGCTATATATAAAGCTTGTAAACGGCATTGCATACAAACAGCCTGCTTCATCTAAAATAATATCATCACGGCTTGATTTTGCAGCTAAAACATTAAAGGACGTAAGGCAGAGTGCTTTACTTGCGGCTAAAGCTTTTGAAAGGAGAATGACAGACTGTGACATTTCTTCAAAGGTATGCGGTAAGGTATGTTCGGACTGCCGGCACCGTGCGTTTTGCAGCGAGGATGATTTTCACAGGACAATCTCTCTTTTTTCTTCTGCAGAGGCACTTATTAATGTTAAAGGTTATCTTCTTGAAAAAGACCTGCCGAAAGGTCTTGAAAGCTGCTCAAAGAAAGAGGAGCTTTTAAGAAGCTTCAACGAACTGTATCGTCAGTCCCAGATTGATAAGAAACGTATTGCTTCAAGCAGTTTTATAAGGGAAATTTCATTCGAACAGCTTACTGCTTCGGAGGAAATGCTTAAAAATATTATATCTGAAATTACGGTTTTTTCCGGAAATGATGATAATATGTCAGAAAAGGTTAGGATTATACTTATTGCTTACGGTGCAAAAAATCCTGTTGTATCTGTTTCATACGACTGTGAGGGCAAGGTTTTTATTGAAGCTTATGTTGATGGAATTATAAAATCAGATACTGATAAGCTGACTGAAAAGCTGTCTGCTGTTTTTGACCGTGACCTTGAAAAGCCTGAAATAACCTGCATTGAAAAAACAACAAGGCTGTGCTTTCATGAAGTACCAGAATATCTTCTTGATATAGGAGTTAAAAAGCAAGGCGGCAAAGACAGCATATCAGGTGATTCAGAGCTAATATTTAGTGATGGAAAGGGATGTACATATTTTATCATTTCCGATGGTATGGGGAGTGGAGCAAGAGCAGCTGTAGAAAGCCGAATGACGGTTACTCTTCTTAAAAAGCTTCTTCAGGGAGGAGTTGGCTTTGATGCTGCATTTAAGTTAATAAACCTTCTGCTACTGGCAAAATCATCAGATGAAATGTTTGCAACAATTGATATAATGTGTATAAACACCTTTACCGGACAAACCGATATTTTAAAACTTGGTGCAGCACAAACCTTTATTAAAACAAACGGTTCAGTAAAATGCATTGAAAGCTTTTCAACCCCCGTGGGAATTATAGGAACAGTTGAATTTGAACGGAGAACTGCATATTTATCTGACGGCGACTGTGCCGTTATGATTTCAGACGGCGTAGAAGATCAGTATTTCCCATTTATAAATGAAATAATGCTTAAATCTGATATAAGCGCAGAAAAAAGTGCAGTAAAAATAATAGAAAGCGCTTCTGCAAGTGACTGTAAATATAAGGATGACATTACTGTTTTTGTTGTTAAATTTGTAAAACTATAGATAATTTTGTAAATTTAAATTTACAAAGTAATACTATTTTTTGTAGAAACAGTAAAGAAATTGCAGGCAAAATATATGTAAACGGTTTACTAAACGTAAAATTTAGTTAAATTACACAAAATCTAAGTATAATATAAGTAAGAATTGTAAAACTGACACAAAAACTCTTGAATTTTAATACACATTCTGTTAAAATAAAAGAAAGACAATGGGAGGATTCTAAAAATGAACAATAATATTTCTACTATGGATGACTGCAATTTTCCTTTGTATATTTTTCATCAGGGGAATAATTTTGATTCGGCAGATTTTTTTGGAGCACATAAGGGTAAAAAAGACGATATAGACGGGGTTTTTTTCAGAGTTTGGGCACCTAATGCAAAATCGGTTTCCCTTGTCGGAGATTTTAATGACTGGGACAGAGAAAAAAATCCTATGTACAGGCTTTCTGATGATTCTGTATGGGAAATTTTTATGACTGGTGTGGAACAGTATTTTACGTATAAATATAGTATTGAAACCCGTCACAGAAGTATTGTACTTAAAGCCGATCCTTACGGAACACATATGGAAACCAGACCTAACACAGCTACAAAATATTTTGATATTTCCGGATTTAAATGGAGCGATGAGGACTGGTATAAGAAAAAAGAACAGCAGAATGTTTATAAAAGTCCAATGAATATCTATGAGGTCCATATGGGTTCATGGAGGCAGTATGAGGACGGCAGTCATTTTAGCTATGTAAAATTTGCCGAGGAAATAATTCCATATGTAAAAGAACTTGGCTACACGCATATTGAGCTTATGCCTCTTGCTGAGTATCCCTTTGATGGCTCATGGGGCTATCAAGTAATAGGATATTATGCCCCTACATCACGTTACGGAACTCCTGAAGATTTTATGAAAATGATTGATATGCTCCATAATGCAGGTATAGGAGTAATACTTGATTGGGTTCCGGCTCATTTTCCAAAGGATGCTGCAGGCTTATTTGAATTTGACGGCGACTGCTGCTATGAATATTCCGACCCGCTGAAAAAAGAACACGCTTCATGGGGGACACGCATTTTTGATTACGGCAAAGGTGAGGTTCAGTCGTTCCTTATTTCAAATGCACTTTTCTGGATTGAAAAATATCATATCGACGGATTAAGAGTAGATGCTGTTGCTTCAATGCTTTATCTTGATTATGACAGACGGGCGGGTGAGTGGCGTCCGAATAGAAACGGCGGACATGAGAATTTGGAAGCAATCGAATTTTTTAAAAAGCTTAACACTGCCGTATTTGGAAGAAACCCGAACGTGCTTATGATTGCGGAGGAATCCACAGCATGGCCATTGGTAACAAAACCAGCCGATATAGGAGGTCTTGGCTTCAACTTCAAGTGGAACATGGGCTGGATGAACGATATGCTCGACTACATGAGAATGGACCCTATTTATCGTGCTAATAATCATAACAAGCTTACGTTCTCCTTTTTTTACTGCTTCAGCGAAAATTATATACTTCCTATTTCACATGATGAGGTTGTTCATGGAAAGGCTTCCCTTTTTAATAAAATGAGCGGTAATTCCATGGAGCAGAAATTTGCTTCACTTAGAGCATTTCTTGCTTATATGATTGCTCATCCTGGCAAAAAGCTTAACTTTATGGGTACGGAATTTGCTCAGGTTATTGAATGGAATTATAAACAGGAGCTGGACTGGCTGCTTCTTGGATTTGATCAGCACAAGAAAATTTTTGAATTTAACAAGGCCCTTAACAAGCTTTATCTTGAAAATTCCCCGCTATGGCAGAATGATGATTCATGGAACGGCTTTTCATGGATATGCCATGATGATTATATGCAAAGTGTTATTTCGTTCAGACGTATTGATGACGAAGGCAATGAAATAATAATTGTATGCAATTTTGTTCCTGTTGACCGTGAGAATTACAGAATAGGAGTTCCTTATGAGGGAACCTATGAGCAGTTCTTTTCGTCAGATGATGCGAAATTTGGCGGTTCAGGTCTTATTGACAATAAAAAGCTTAAATCAGAGGATTACGGAATGCATGGCTATGAGCAGTCAATAACAATGAAAATTCCTGCTCTTTCCGTATTGTATTTTAAATATATTCCACCGAAGAAAAAGAAAGCAAAAGAAAATACAGAAGCAGCAGTTTCAGTTAAAAAAGAAGCTGAAACAAAAAAAACTGCAAAGAAAACTGCTGACAAAAAGACTGCTCCTGCTGCTAAAAATAAAAAAGCAGCGACGAAAAAAACAGTAAAGAATGAAAGCCTAAAATGATTTCATTTAATTGCTAATATAGGTTGGTTTTCACCGACGCTTGGAGGTTATTTTATGTATACAAAAAAGGAATGTGTTGCAATGCTTCTTGCAGGCGGTCAAGGAAGCCGTCTTTACGCTCTCACTCAGGACATGGCAAAGCCTGCCGTACCTTACGGAGGAAAGTACAGGATTATTGATTTTCCTCTCTCGAACTGCGTCAATTCCGGTATTGATACCGTAGGAATTCTTACTCAGTACCAGCCGCTGGTCCTTCATGACTATATCGGGAACGGACAGCCATGGGATTTGGACAAGCTTCACGGAGGAGTTCACCTTCTTCCGCCTTTTCAGACTGCGTTGGGTGCACAGTGGTATAAGGGTACTGCAAATGCTATTTATCAGAATATTTCATTTGTCGACAGATATAATCCGGATTATGTTATAATTCTGTCTGGTGACCATATTTACAAAATGGACTACAACGCAATGCTTGAATTCCACAAGGAAAAGAACGCAGACTGTACAATTGCTGTGCTTAACGTTCCTTTGGATGAGGCTTCACGCTTTGGCATTATGACCGCAAATGAAGATGGTGTAATTACTGCATTTGAGGAAAAGCCGAAAGAGCCAAAATCAACTCTTGCTTCAATGGGTATTTATATATTTACATGGAGCAAGCTTAAAAAATACCTTATTAACAACGAAAACGATGAAACCGCTTCAAAGGATTTCGGAAAAAATATTATTCCTGATATGCTG
>ENA-UOYA01002358-UOYA01002358.1-activated-sludge-metagenome-genome-assembly--contig:-NODE-2358-length-18303-cov-6.073816_pt1 | contig 18303 bp, 18 predicted proteins | sample MGYA00238163_ERZ764804 | MGnify/ENA primary metagenome ERZ764804 (study PRJEB28919, sample SAMN05720223) | activated sludge metagenome | isolation source: Anaerobic digester | place: Hong Kong... | reverse complement strand
GCACGCAAATCCTGTCGGAAGACCGCGAGCATGTGCTCGCCGACTTTACCGAGCCGGGCAAGAAGGTCGTCTTCCTGCGCGGCGGGGATGGCGGGCGCGGCAATGCCAGCTACAAGACCTCCACCAACCGCGCGCCACGCCAGCACGGCACCGGCTGGCCCGCTGAAGAAATGTGGGTGTGGCTCCGCCTGAAGCTGCTCGCGGATGCCGGCCTTGTCGGTCTGCCCAATGCCGGCAAGTCAACCTTCATCAATGCGGTCACCAATGCCAAGGCGAAGGTTGGTGCCTATCCCTTCACCACAACACGCCCGCAACTCGGTGTTGTCAGCCACAAGGGACGCGAATTCGTCGTCGCCGATATTCCGGGGCTGATTGAAGGCGCTGCCGAAGGTGCGGGCATTGGCGACCGCTTCCTCGGCCATATCGAGCGCTGCCGCGTGCTGCTTCACCTTGTCGATGCCACGGGCGAAGACCCTGTCGGCGCCTATAAGGTTGTGCGCAAGGAACTTGAGAAATATGGCGCGGACCTGACCGAAAAGCCCGAAGTCATCGGTCTCAACAAGATCGACGCGATGGACCCCAAGGAGGTCAAGAAGCTCGCCACCAAGCTCAAGCGGGCAAGCAAGGCCGACGTCTTCCTGCTGTCTGGCGCGAGCGGCGAAGGCATCCCCGAAGTGCTCGACCGGCTGATCGAAGCGATTGGCCCCGTCGAAAAGAAAGCCGCGCAGGATCAGGAAGAGGACAAGGGGTGGTCTCCTCTCTGACGCCGCAGACCTGCCCGCGCATCGTCGTCAAGATCGGCTCGTCGCTGCTGGTCGATCCGGCGGGCGTTGTCCGGCGTGATTGGCTGGAAACCGTGGTGGCCGACATTGCGGCACGACGCGCGGCGGGCCAGCAGGTCATCATCGTTTCATCGGGCGCGATTGCGCTTGGTGCGCGGCGCCTTGCCCTGCCCAAGGGCGGGCGCGCCAGTCTTGAAGATGCGCAGGCAGCGGCCGCCACCGGGCAAATCGCGCTGTCGCAGTGCTGGGCCGAGTTGCTCGACGCCAAGGGCATGACCGCCGCGCAAATCCTCGTGACGCTCGATGATCTTGAGGACCGGCGCCGTTATCTGAACGCTGCCGCCACGCTGGAACGGCTGATGGGTCTGGGCGTCGTGCCCGTCATCAACGAGAATGACTCGGTTGCCACCGCGGAAATCCGCTTTGGCGACAATGACCGGCTTGCCGCGCGCATCGCGCAAGCGGCTTCGGCGCAAGGCGTCGTCCTGCTCTCCGACGTGGACGGGCTTTATACCGCCGACCCTTCCAAAGACCCAAAGGCAGAGCGCATCCCCGTCGTCCGCCGCATTGATGCGCGGATCAAGGGCATGGCGAAGGCGGAAAGCTCGTCCGGCATGGGATCGGGCGGCATGGCCTCCAAGATCGAAGCCGCGCGCATCGCCAATGCGGCAGGCGCTGCGCTCGTCGTCGTCTCGGGCCTGCATGATCATCCGCTGGCTCGCCTCGCCAATGCCGAGTGCGGCACGATCTTCACCGGAGAAGGCGCGCGCCCGGCCAAAAAGGCATGGCTTGCAGGACGCCTGACCTCCAAGGGCCGCATCCATATTGATGCAGGTGCCGCCAGAGCGCTCGCCAAGGGCGCAAGCCTGCTGCCCGCAGGCGCCCGCAGCGTCGATGGCAAATTCGCGCGCGGCGATGTCATCGAAGTCGTTGATGCCGAGGGGCATGTGCTGGCGCACGGACTGGCGGAATATGATGCGGAGGAAGCCGCGCGCATCTGCGGCAAGCGCAGCGAGCTTCTGGCCGATATTCTCGGCTATGCCCCGCGCGCCGCGATGGTCCACCGCGACCATATGGTCCTGCTGTGACCAAACCCACCCTCGCCGTTACCGGGGCGACGGGCTTTGTCGGATCAACGCTGCTGAAGGCAGCCACCGAGGCAGGCCATAAGGTCCGCGCGCTCACCCGCCGTCCGCAGGCCCCTGCCCCCGGCATAGACTGGGTGGAAGGCGCGCTCGATGCGCCCGACAGCCTCAAGAAGCTGGCCGAAGGCGCAGACGCCGTGGTCCATGTTGCAGGCGTCGTCAACGCGCCGACACGCGCCGGTTTTGTCGCTGGCAACATAGAGGGCACGCAGGCGATGGTGGACGCCGCCAAGGCGGCCGGCGTCGACCGCTTTGTCCATGTCTCCTCGCTCGCGGCGCGCGCGCCGGAATTATCGGTCTATGGCTGGTCCAAGGCAGGTGCCGAAGAGGCCGTCGCTGCGAGCAGCCTCGACTGGACGATGGTGCGCCCGCCCGCCATTTACGGGCCCGGCGACATGGAGATGCTCGACATCTTCAAGATGGCGAAGACAGGCGTGATGCTGATGCCGCCTGCGGGGCATATGTCGGTCATCCACGCGGCGGACCTGTCGCGGCTGTTGCTCGCGCTCACCGCGCCCGGCCTGGCGACCGGTGACATTCTCGAAGCCGATGATGCCCGCCCCGAGGGCTGGACGCATGGCGACTTCGCCAAGGCCGTTGCCGAGGCGGTCGGCAGACGCGCGCTGGTCGTTTCGACCCCGCAGCCGGTGCTGAAGCTTGGCTCGGCGATTGACCGGCTGCTGCGGGGCGACAAGGCGAAGCTGACGGCGGATCGCGTCAATTATTTCTGCCATCCCGACTGGCGGGTGACGCACGGCAGACAGCCCTCACCGGACCTGTGGACCCCGCAGATCGACACGCGCGAGGGGCTGAAGGACACCGCCCGCGCCTATCGCGCGGCAGGGCTGCTCTAAGCAGGCCCTCCCCCAGCCCCTCCCGCTTGCGGGAGGGGAGCGAGACTTGGTCGACCGCAGGTCGATCTCGTCGCAGCGGGGAGGGTTAAACCAGTTCGCCCGTCAGCATGGCCGGAAGACTGCCGCTCTCACCGCGCGCTTCGGACATGAAGAGGTCCTTCAGCGGCTTGGCGCGCTGCACCGTGGCGAGGCCGAAGCGCCGCACCGCGCGGGCCGTTTTGCCCGGCACGCCAAACAGCCGGACAAGGCTGTCGCACGCAAAGGTCACGGCCATCACATCGGCACTGCGCCAGCGCTGGTAGCGGGCCAGCAACTGCGCATCGCCAAGATCGAGCCCCAGCCGCGCGCCATCAACAAGCACTTCGGCCATCACCGCCACATCGCGCAGGCCAAGGTTGAAGCCCTGCCCCGCAATCGGGTGGATGCCATGGCCCGCATCGCCCACCAGCGCCATGCGCGTGTCGGTCATCTTGGCCGTGTGACGGAAATGCAGCGGGTAGATGCCGCGCGGCGCAGCAAAGCCCAGCTCGCCAAGGACATTCGCCGTCACCCGCGACACTTCGGCGAGGAAAGCGCGGTCATTGAGCTTCATCGCTGCCGCTGCCTGATCATCGGGCAGCGACCAGACGAGGGCGGAGCGCGTGCCGGGGTTCATCGGCAGCAGCGCGACCGGCCCTGTCGGGTAGAAAATCTGGTGCGCGGTATCGTGATGCGGGATCGCATGATCGAGCGCGGTCACGATGCTCTTTGATGAATAATCCCACGCGGCCACGTTGATGCCCGCCGCCTCGCGCGTTGAGCTGTAGCGCCCCTCGCAGACAAGGAGCAGCGGCGCGGTGACGGTCGTGCCATCGTCCAGAACTGCCGTGACGCGGTGATCACCACGATCCACCGAAACGGCGCGCGTGCCGAATTTGCGCGTCACCTTGCCTGCGTCCTGAATCATCGCCCAGAGTTCACGGCGCAGCACGCGGTTTTCGAGCATCAGGCCAAGCGGATTTTCGCCGCTATCAGTCTCGAAATCGAGCGGCGCGCCATCGGCACCATCGCGCACTTCGATGCGGCGAATGGGGCAGGCTTCCGCGCGCATCCGGGGGCCGATGCCAATTGCATCAAACAGCTTCCAGCTGCTCGACGAAATCGCCGTCACGCGGCCATCGAATTCGGTGGTCAGCGTTGTTGCGGGGTCAAGCGGGTCGATGACAACCGAGGTCAGCCCATGCGCGTCCAGCGCCAGCGCCATCGTCTGGCCAATGAGGCCGCCGCCGAGAATGATCACATCATGCGAGTCCATGCCGCACGCCTTACGCCCAGTGCGGGCCGCGACTCAAGCTTTTCGGCCTGACTCTTGACGGCGAGTCAGCCGCTGGCGCATTAGTGCGACCGGAACATTATGCGCACGCAGCAAAGGAGGCGCGGCATGGCATCGCGGGCGCCGGAATGGCGTGAATCAGTGAAACGGGGCGCAATCCGCAGCGGCACGCTGCTCGGAGCGATCGCGCTTGGCATCGCCGCGCTTCTGCTCGTGCTCGCGCTTGCCAGCTACCACCCCAGCGATCCGTCGATGAACACTGCCGCTGGCGGCCCGACGCGCAATCTGCTGGGCCTGCCGGGCGCCTGGGCGGCAGACTTCCTGCTCTGGTCCTTCGGCCCCGCTATCGGGCTCTTCGTCCCGCAAATACTGCTCAATGCGCGCCGCCTGTGGGCCAAGGCGCCCGTGACGGGATGGAAGAAGCGCAGCCTCGCCACACTGGGCGGGATTGCGCTCATCGACACCGGCCTTGCGCTGTTCCGCCCCGGCGCCTTTGAAGGCCTGCCCGGCGGCTTGGGCGGCACGTTCGGCGTCACCATCGGCAGTATCGTCCAATGGCTGATGGACTTTGCGCCGCCTGCTGACTGGATGACATGGGCGCGCTGGGGCCTTGCCGCTGTTGTCGCCATTGTCGGCATCGTCATCTGGGCCAAGAGCCTGGGCCTCGATGAGGATGAGCGCGCCTGGCTCTTGCGTCGCCGTGAACGCGAAGAGAGCCCGCGCGCGCTGCCAGCGCCGTTCGAGGAAGAAGACGATGTCATCGAAGATCATCGTCCCAAGCCCGCCAAGGAGCGCCCCGTGGAGCCGCGTGCGGCGCCGATCATCACCGAGCCGCGCACCAAGCCCGTCATTTCGGACAAACCCGCGCCCGCAGCGCCCAAGTCTGACAATGGTCAGGCGTCGCTGCCGCTTGGAGATGGCTATACGCTGCCGTCGCTCGATCTGCTGGCCCCGGCCCCGCCGCCCTCTGGCGGCACGCTCGACAAGGCAGCGCTGGAGCAGAATGCCCGGCTTCTCGAAACCGTGCTCGATGACTTCCATGTGAAGGGCCAGATCGTCGAAGTCCGCCCCGGCCCGGTTGTCACCATGTACGAACTGGAGCCCGCCTCGGGCATCAAGGCGAGCCGCGTCATCCAGTTGGCGGATGATATCGCGCGCAACATGTCCGCGCTTTCGGCGCGCGTCGCGACCATTCCGGGCCGCACGGTCATCGGCATCGAACTGCCCAACCAGAAGCGCGAAAGCGTGGTGCTGCACGAGCTGATCGCCAGCCAGAATTTTGCCGAACAATCGGGCCAGCTCCCGATCGTGCTCGGCAAGAACATCGCGGGCGATCCCGTCATTGCCGACCTTGCACCGATGCCGCACCTTCTCGTCGCGGGCACCACCGGCTCGGGCAAGTCGGTTGGCCTCAACGCGATGATCGTCTCGCTGCTCTACCGGCTCACGCCCGACCAGTGCCGCATGATCATGATCGACCCCAAGATGCTCGAACTGAGCATCTATGACGATATTCCGCATCTGCTCTCGCCCGTCGTCACCGAACCGGCCAAGGCAATCCGCGCGCTCAAATGGGCGGTTGAGCAGATGGAAGACCGCTACCGCATGATGGCCTCGGTCGGCGTGCGCAGCCTTGCCAGCTTCAACGAAAAGGTCCGCTCGGCCAACCAGAAGGGCGCCTTCCTCGGTCGCCGCGTCCAGACCGGCTATGATGCCGATACCGGCCAGCCCATCTATGAGGAAGAGCAGCTCGATTACCGTCCGCTGCCGCAGATTGTCGTGATCGTCGACGAACTCGCCGACTTGATGATGACGGCAGGCAAGGAAGTTGAATTCCTGATCCAGCGCCTCGCGCAAAAGGCGCGTGCGGCGGGCATCCACCTGATCATGGCGACGCAGCGCCCCTCGGTCGACGTCATCACCGGCGTCATCAAGGCAAACTTGCCGACACGCATCAGCTTTTCGGTCACGTCCAAGATCGACTCGCGCACCATTCTTGGCGAACAGGGTGCCGAACAACTGCTCGGCAAGGGCGACATGCTCTACATGCCCGGCGGCAAGCAGATCGCGCGCGTCCACGGGCCGTTCGTCTCTGACGAGGAAGTCCGCGCCGTTGCCGATCACTGGCGCGCGCAGGGCCAGCCCGATTACATTCAGGCCGTCACCGAAGAGCCCGAAGAGGGAAGCTGGGAGCTGGAAGGCGCGCCGACCGGCGAGGATTCCGCCGAAGACCAGATGTACCGCCGCGCGCTTCAGGTGGTGGCGGAAAGCCAGAAGGCCTCGACCAGCTACATCCAGCGCCAGCTGCGCATCGGCTACAATTCCGCCGCGCGGCTCATCGAGCGGATGGAGACCGAGGGCAAGGTCAGCCGCCCGGACCATGTGGGCCGCCGCGAAGTGCTGATCGATACTGATGGCCACGCCATCTGACGATTCAGCCCGCGTTCAATCAGGCGCGGCCAGAAGCCCGGCCAAACATGCGGAGTTCCTCCATGAAGCCCCTCTTCCCGATTCTCGCCGCGACGCTCATGGCGGCAACGGTGCCGTCTGCCTCCGCCGAGGTGAACAGCCTTGCCGCCGTTCAGGCACACCTCAAGGCCGTCGGCTCAATGACTGCGAGCTTCACCCAGACCGACCGGGGCGGCAAGTCCATCTCCGGCACGCTCAGCCTGAAACGACCCGGCAAAATCCGCTTCCAATATGAAAAGGGCGTGCCGATTCTCATCGTCGGCGATGGCAAGGCGCTGACCTTCATCGATTATTCGGTGCGGCAGGTGCAGCGCTGGCCGATTGGCAACACGCCGCTGGGCGTTCTGCTTGATCCCAATAAAGACCTGACGCGCTTTGCCCGGCTGCTGCCGAGCGCCAACCCCAATGTCGTTCTGGTCGAAGCGCGCGACAAGAAGCACCCCGAATATGGCGTCATCACGCTGGCCTTCACCAAGGCCGACTCAGCGCCGGCCGGATTGCGCCTGGATGGTTGGATCTCGCTCGATTCCCAGAACAACCGGACGACGATCAAGCTCGCCAATCAGCAGTTCAACGCGCCAATATCCGATAAAACGTTCAATTGGAGCGACCCACGCCCGAAAGGACCGCGTGGCTGACGATCCATTCATCTTGGCGACAGGAAAAAAGGCCTAATTTAATCTGGCTTTGGCAGACACATGACGGGATTCCCCCCCTGTTGCCCGTCGGAAGAGTTTGCAAAAGCCAGCGTGACGAACGCTAGCTCGACCCTCGCTCCACGCCCCCGGAGCGGGGGTCTTTGCTTTTGGGCCACCTCACGCGTTCAGATATCGCGGGTCATGCAGATGCTGAAATCATCGAGCACATAATCGGCAAAGGGCGGGCATTCGCTGAAGCCATAATGTTCATAAAGCCGGTGCGCGGGCTGGAAGGGCGCGGGCCGCCCTGTCTCCAGACTGAGCCGACGATAGCCACGCGCCCGCGCGGTCGCGATGATCTCATCAAGCAGGGCCGCCGCCACGCCGCGCCGCAAATAAGCCGGATCGGTGCGCATCGACTTGATCTCGCCATGGGCTGCATCCAGCTCCCGCAGCGCACCACAGCCCATCAGCGCCGTGCCGTCCCATGCCGTCCAGAAGGTGATGTCAGGCTGGCGCAGCCGGTCCAGATCAAGCGCATGGACGCTGCCGGGTGGCGAGTGGCGCCGCATGTCATCAAGATGCGCCTCAAGCAGCGCCGCGATCTCGGGTCCGCTGAGATCATCGACGACGATGCGCATCACAGGCTGTCCGCGAGCACCGCCAGACAATCCCGCCCAAGCTGCTTGCACCGCGCGGGCGACCAGGCGCGCTCGGGATCGGCATTCATGTCATGATCCTTGAACGGCATTTCGAGCGTCATCGACACGCAGCCTTGGGCCGCAAAGCGGTTGGCAAGCTGGTTGGTCGACATGGTGAGGTTCGCCTTGCCCGGCGCCGATTTGGGATAGCCCAATTGCGTCTGGAAGTCGGGCGTGCGCGCCGCAAGCGCGTTGCGATAGGCATAGAAGCGCGCGCCTTGATCCTCGGTCCAGTTGGGAATGCCCTCAAAGCCCGCGATGAAGTTGGCGGGGATCGCCTCGTCGCCATGAACGTCCATCGCCCAGTGCACGCCGGTGCGGTCCATCTCGTCGCGCACGCAGAGCACTTCGGGCGACCGCTCGGCGCTCGGTGCAGCCCATTCGCGGTTGAGGTTCACGCCCGCCGCGTTGGTGCGCAAATGCCCGCGCACCGCCCCATCGGGGTTCATATTGGGGACGATGTGCAGCGTGCATTCGCGCCGCAGCTTCAGCCCCACCGGGTCGCTAGCGTCGATGAGGCAGTCGAGCGCGCCTTCCATCCACCATTCGGCCATCGATTCGCCGGGATGCTGGCGCGCATAGAGCCAGACCTGCTTTGGCCCAGCCCCCATGCGCAGCAGGTCCATCGGCTGGCCATCCAGCGTCTTGCCAAGCTCGATCAGCTCCACGCCCGGCGCACCTGCGATGCGCTGGACGAGGTCGTGATGCCGCTCCATTGAATAAGGCGCGAAATAGGCGAACCACACGGCATCGCGCGCGAGTGTGTGCGTGATGGTGAGCACGCCATCGGCATAGCTCGTCTCGGCGCAGAGCCAGTCTTGCCGGTCATCCGAATAGCGCGCCTTGTAGTTCGCCCAGCCGCCCGGATAGGCCGAGCCTTCGCAATTGGTGATGCGCAGCGTAATCCGCCGCCCCTTTGCGCCCGCCACGCGGAAGTGGAACCATTGGTAGAATTCCGACTGCGCGTCCGTGCGGATTTCAAGTTGGGCGGTGTCACCATCAATGCCGGTGACGAGGATGTTGCCGCTATCAAAGGCGGCCGAGATGCTGAGTGTCATGGAACGGTGATAGTCCGTCCCGAATCGCCCGGAAAGTCCTGAAACAGCGCGGTCGCAAGCTTTGATGCCGCAAGCCCCGGCTGCGCTGCGGGGGCATTCGACGGGCTTTCGGTATGCGCACGGCCTTCCCACAACACCGCCGAATCGCTTGCACGCTTCAACTGGACCGCCATCCGCGTCAGCACGATGCCTTTGGTGCCGCCGCCAACGCCAAAACTGGTGCCAATGCCAAGCCCGACATGGCTGCCAAAAGAGCCGCCGCCAATGCCGATGGTAACCGGAGAGCGGCGCGCCACGCTGCGCTCGGTGCGCTCATAGCTGACCAGCACGCGATAGGCTGGCTGGCCTTCCGCCTTGAAGCCCAGACGCATCAGTTCACGCGTGACAGCGGCGGAATATGTGCCGAATTCCAGCGTTTTGGCGTCAACGCCGGGGGCCGCCTCAATTGCGAATCCGCCTGCCGCGATCTGATCGGGCACATGGAATCGCGTCACCTCGACGGGAGGAATCGGCGCCACGCAGCCCGCCAGCGGGACCACGCAAAGCGACAGAAGAACGGTACGCTTGGAGATTACACTTCCCATAATGCCTTTGCCTTGACTTTGCCGGTGCCGATCTTTAGGCGGCAGCCTTCATTTTCCACCGTTAGTTAGAACAGGCAAGCGATCATGAAGATCCGCAACTCGCTCAAGTCGCTCAAGGACCGTCACCGGGATAACCGCGTGATCCGTCGTCGCGGCCGCACCTACGTTATCAACAAGACGCAGAAGCGTTTCAAGGCGCGCCAGGGCTAATTGCCCATGGCGGTGTCCGCCGTCGTTTTCGACGTCGGCAACGTCCTTTATCGCTGGAGCCCCAGGGCTCTATACGAGCGCCTGATCCCAGAGGATCGGGCGCTTGATGCGTTTCTGGAAAATGTCGTCACGACGGACTGGCATTTCCAGCATGATGCCGGGCGCGACTTTGCCGACACGAGCGCCGAGCTGATCGCGCGCTTTCCCGAGCATCGCGACCTCATCCTCGCGTGGCAGCCACGCTTCAACGATACCATCACCGGCGTGATCGAGGGCATGACGGAACTTGTCGCCGATCTCGATTCGGCGGGCGTGCCGATGTTCGGCATCACCAATTTCAGCCATGAATTCTGGCCACCCTTTCGCGACAGCGAAGCGCACCTGTTTGACCGCTTTCGCGACATCGTCGTTTCGGGCGACGAAAAGCTCGTGAAGCCGGACCCCGCCATCTACGCGCTCGCGCTGAAGCGATTCGCGCTCGCGCCGGGCGAAGGGCTTTTCCTTGATGACCGGCTCGACAATGTGGACGCGGCCAACGCCAACGGCTTTGTCGGCCACCATTTCACCGATGCAGCGCGGGCACGCGCGCAGATTGTGGAGCTTGGGCTGCTCTAGGCGGCGGGGCTGGTGAACGGCGAGGGACAGGGCTTCGACAGGCTCAGCCCGAGCGGTGCTTTGGGTCGTTCGGTAAATCCGAGAATCGAACTCCCATCGCCTCACCCACTCCGTTCGGGCTGAGCCTGTCGAAGCCCTGTCCTTCCTCTGTGCCGCAGCCCCGTCACAGCACCGAGCAAACTTGGAAGTGGAGGAAGTTGAGGCCACGTCCCCCCGGGAATCCGTTGAGACGAGTTTTGCGAGGCACCCGACCATCCTCCGCCCAAGGGCGACCATTGCGACCCACAGCCCCATCACATTGACCATCATTTGACTGCCCATGGCCTGCCTCCTTCGTCACCTGTGACAAGGCGTGGCATGGCGAAGTCTCAATAGGACAGCGAAATAGGATTTCCCCGTCACCCCAGCGCAGGCTGGGGTCTCAGGACGCGGCACCAGAGATGCCAGCCTGCGCTGGCATGACGTGAGAGAATGACCCTGCCTTAAGGCGTCACCACGTTGAACATCATGCCCGGCTTGTCGAGCGCGCTGAACATGGCGCCGATGGCCGTCGGATCGCCTTCAAACTTGAGCGCACCGGACTGGATCGCCGCACCAATGTCGATGGTCTGGAGGATCAGCCCGTCAAAGGTGGCGCGGGTGGTGATCATCTTCGCGGTCGGGTTGTCGAGCACTTGGCCCATGCTCGGGAAGAGCACTGATTCGTCCACATGCAGCGCCACATTCTCATTGCGATCGGTGAAGACAAGCTGGATGGTCGTGTTTGGGCGCGTCGACTTGGACGGGTTGAAGCGTGCGGCAAGCGCATCCATCAGATTGGCCGTGGGCACCGCGCGGATGACGCCCGCACCCGCCACATCAAGGCGCGGCTGCGGCACGCCGTTGCGCAATTCATGCGCGGCCTGCAGGAAGACGTTGCGCCATGTGCCGGCTTCGGCCTGATAGCCCTGCTGCTCATAGCTGGCCGCGAGCCAGTTCTTGGCCTGTTCATTCGCCGGATCGGCAAAGACGATGTGGTTGAACACCGTTGACGACCAGCGATAATCGCCCGCGTCATAAGCCTTGATGCCAGTCGCCAGCGCCTTTTTCGCGCCGCCCATCGCCGCGACATAGCGCTTCGACTCCTCGGTCGGCACATGGCGGTTGTAGTTGGCGGGAACGCCATCCCACCAACCGAAATAATATTGGAACACCGCCTTCGCGTTGTGGTTGTAGGTGCCGTAATAGCCGCGCGTCGAGAAATCGCTCTTGGCAAAAGCAGGCTCGCCAATCTCCTCGGCAATTTCGGTCGCCGTCTCGCCGCTATTGGCCAAGCGCATCACCGAATCATGGATGAAGCGGTAATTGTCACGGTGGTGCGTGAGGAAGGTCTTCACATTGTCCGCGCCCCAGGTCGGCCAGTTGTGCGAGCCGAACACGACGTCAGACTTGTCGCCATAAGTGCGCAGGGCGGCATCAATGGCTTTGGACCAGTTGAGCGTGTCGCGCGCCTTGGCGCCGCGTTGCGTCAGCACATTGTGGAGCGTGCCCGTTGCCACTTCGGACGAGCAGAGCGCCTTGAAGTCGGGCAGGTAGAACATGAATTCGGCGGGCGCTTCCGATCCTGCCGCATCGACGAACTCGAAGGTGATGCCATCGATGACGACAGGCGCTGCGCCCTTGGCGACTTCCAGCGTCGGCTTGGCGAGCGAAGCCGTGTTGTTGGCGGGGAGCGCCTGACCAAGGCCAGTGCCGACCTGTCCGGTCGCGTTTCTGGAGAGTGCGGCGCCAAACTGGAAGCCTGCGCGGCGGCCCATATAATTGCCCGCAATCACATTTTCGCTGATCGCCTCATCGGTAAAGCCATGGGGCGCGACAATGGGAATCTTGCCCGAGGCCAGCACGTCGGGCGACGCGAGGGCGGCCACGCCGCCATAATGGTCGCCATGGCTGTGCGTGAAGACAATGCCCGAAATCGGGCGATCCCCCAGCACCTTCTTCACCAGCTCCATGCCCGCCGCTGCCGATTCAACCGCCGTGAGCGGATCAACGACGATCCAGCCGGTCTTGCCGCGGATGATCGTCATCACCGAGATGTCATAGCCGCGGAACTGGTAGATGCCGGGCGTCACCTCGAACAGGCCGTGTTCGGCATTGAGCCTGGACTGGCGCCAGAGCGAGGGGTTCACGCTCGACGGCGCATCGCCCTTGAGGAAGGCATAGCTGTTGGCATCCCACACCACATCGCCCTTGGCATTGCGGATGATGCCGCCGTCGATCTGCGCAAGCCGACCGCGCGTAGCATCGGCAAAGTCGGACGGGTCATTGAGCGGAAGCTGCGTCGCAAGCTTTGCGTTCGCCTCGGCAGTCGCCTTGGTGACTGTGCCGGGAGGCGGCGCCTCGCGGCCAAGTGCGGGGGACGCAAGGACGAGTGCGACGGCTGTCGCGGCGGCGAAACGCTTCATAAATTCCCTCCTGCTGCCGCGCCGGGCTGTTCGCGCCCGGTCACGACCAATGGCATGACCCGGCGTTCATCGCCCGCCGGGCCTGCCTTGCGCAAGGGAAATTGATGCCTGCCTAGCTCTTATAGCCCTTCAGCTCGTCGCCGGTGAGGCGGACGACGTGGAGCACATTGGTGGAGCCCGGCGTTCCGAATGGCACGCCCGCCATCACGATCACGCGTTCGCCGCCTTTGGCGAGGCCGTGGCGCAGCGCCATGCGCTTGGCCTTGGCCACCATCTCTTCAAAGGAAGAAACGTCGCGGGTGTGCACCGAGTGCGCCCCCCAGAGCAGGCCGAGCTGGCGCGCCGTGCTCATCTTTGGCGTCAACACCACGACCGGCACTGCCGGGCGTTCACGCGACACACGCCGCGCGGTCGAGCCTGAAGTGGTGTAGCAGATGATCGCCTTTGCCGAGACCGTGCGGGCAATGTCGAACGCCGCCGCCGATAGCGCGTCTGCCGTTGTCGGGTCGGCCTTGGTCTGGGTGAAGTGGAGGCGCGCGGCATAGCCCTTGTCGCTTTCCACGCTGTGCGCGATGCGGTCCATCATCGCGACAGCCTCTTCGGGCCAATCACCAGCCGCGCTTTCTGCCGAGAGCATCACCGCGTCCGCGCCGTCATAAATGGCGGTCGCAACGTCAGACACTTCGGCGCGCGTGGGCGTTGGCGCCTTGATCATCGATTCGAGCATCTGCGTCGCAACGATGACGGGCTTGCCGAGCTCACGCGCCACTTCCACGATGCGCTTCTGCGCAGGCGGCACGGCTTCTGGCGGAAGCTCAACGCCCAGATCGCCACGCGCAACCATCACCGCGTCGGCGAGTTCGAGAATGCCGTCGAGACGCTCAAGTGCGGAGGGCTTTTCGATCTTGGCGAGAAGTGCGGCCCTGCCGCCGATCAGGCGGCGCGCTTCGGCAAGGTCTTCGGGGCGCTGCACGAAGGAGAGCGCAATCCAGTCCGCCCCCTGATCAATGGCGAAGGCCAGGTCAGAGCGGTCCTTTTCGGTGAGCGCGGCAAGCGGCACGACGACGTCGGGGACGTTCAGCCCCTTGTGGTTGGACAGCGCACCGCCGACTTCCACCTTGGTCGAGATGCTCGTCGCGCCGATCTTGGTCACGCGCAGCACCAGCTTGCCATCGTCGAGCAACAGGCGCGAGCCGACTTCGAGCGCGTGGAACACTTCGCGGTGCGGCAGGCAGACGCGCTTCTCGTCGCCGGGGGCGGGATCGAGATCAAGCTCGAAATTCTGGCCGGTCTTCAGCTCCACGCGGCCTTCGGCAAAGGTGCCGACGCGCAGCTTGGGCCCCTGAAGATCGACAAGGATCGTCGTCGGGCGGCCGTGCAGCTTTTCAAGCGCGCGGATCGACTGGAAAATCTCGGCACGGTCGGCCTGCGTGCCGTGGCTCATGTTGATGCGGAAGGCATCGGCACCGGCGCGGAACAGCTTGCCGATCATCTCGGGGCTGCGGCTCGCGGGGCCAAGGGTTGCGAGGATACGGACTTTGCGGCCGCGGGGCGGCAGGTAATCGGTCAAGAATTCACTCCACTTCTCGTCATCCGCCATAGCGGCTAATGACACTCAATAAAACACGGGCAATCAAACATGGCCAAACAAACAAGGGATGCCGAACATGAACATAGACCAGCTTGATGACGCTACGGCAGCAACCGCCTTCCGTCGCCTTGTCCGCCACCTGCAGCACCGCACCGATGCCCAGAATGTCGACCTGATGGGCCTTGCGGGCTTTTGCCGCAACTGCCTTGGAGACTGGATTGCGGAAGCCTCCGGCATGTCGAAGGATGATGGTCGTGCAATCGTTTGCGATATGCCTTATGCGGAGTGGAAAGCCAAGCACCAGCTTCCCGCAAGCGAAGAGCAATTGGCCCGGATGAACGAGAGCCTGAAGAAAAACGCGCACTGACGCGCAGGGATCATCGCCCGATCATCGCTTGCGTCGTCCTGCCTTGCCTCGCTAGAGGCCGCGCAACGCCTCATCTTTGCGGAGTCTGACACCAAATGCCCACGCTTGTCCTCATTCGCCACGGCCAGTCCGCCTGGAACCTGGAAAACCGCTTCACCGGCTGGTGGGATGTCGACGTGACCGAAAAGGGCGCGGCGGAAGCGCGCGCGGCGGGCGTGCTGATGCGCGACAAGGGGCTGGATTTTGATGCCTGCTTCACCTCGCTCCAGACCCGCGCGATCAAGACGCTCAATCTGGCGCTCGAAGAAATGGGCCGCCTCTGGCTTCCGGTGGAAAAGGACTGGCGCCTGAACGAGCGTCATTATGGCGGCCTTACCGGCCTCGACAAGGCCGAGACGGCAGCCAAGCATGGCGATGATCAGGTCAAGATCTGGCGCCGCAGCTTTGACGTGCCGCCGCCGCCGCTCGAAGCGGGCAGCCCTTATGACCTTTCGTCGGACCGCCGCTATGCCGGCATCAAGGTGCCCGCGACCGAAAGCCTGAAGGACACGATTGCCCGCGTGCTGCCTTATTGGGAAAGCCGCATCGCGCCTGAACTCAAGGCCGGCAAGCGCGTGCTGATTTCAGCGCACGGCAATTCGCTGCGCGCGCTCGTCAAGCATCTGTCGAACATTCCCGATGACGAGATCACGGGTCTGGAAATTCCGACCGGCCAGCCGATTGTCTATGATCTTGCCGACGATCTGACGGCCAAGGACCGCTACTACCTCTCGGAGCGCTGATCCGCCTTTGCCATGTACATTGCGGCATCGGCCCGGCCGATGGCACTGTCCACAGTGTCGTCGGCGCGGATCATCGTGAGACCCCAGGACAGTTTGAGTTTCACGCGCGCGCTGCCCAGATTGACGACATCGTCCGACAGGCGGGCAACCAGCGCCTCGACGCGCTGGCGGGCGTCATCCTGCGAAGCCTGATCGAGAATCAGGGCAAACTCGTCCCCTGCCACGCGCGCGGCAAGATCGGTGCTGCGAAAGGCGCCGACAAGGCGATTGGAAACATGGAGCAGCGCGGCATCGCCCGCCAAATGCCCATAATCGTCGTTGATGCGCTTGAGCCCGTCCAGATCCATATAGACCAGCGCGCACTGCATTTCATGGCGCCCGACAAGTCGGATGGCACGTTCAAGCGCACGAAGAAACGCCCGCCGGTTGGCAAGTGGCGTCAAAGTGTCGGTATCGGCAAGTTGTTCCAGCTCCACGATTTTTGAACGCAAAGCATCAATCTCGGCAAGCAGGGCCGCATTTTCTTGCATGAGAGCACTACCCCCCACGGCATTCGCCAGAGCTGACTTCATCTTTTGGGTCGCAATCTTCGTTGGCTTCCGCACAAGGCGGGAACGACTCAAACTTTACTTCCCCACCCGATTCGCAGCAACTGACAAAGCCGTAATGCGCGCTCGCGCGTTGCGCTTGGCGCGACACATGGCTAAGGCCCTTGGGCCTTGGGGCAATTACAGGGCAAAGCCAGCGACATGACCGCAACCGCGCCGACCGTCGGCATCATCATGGGCAGCCAGTCTGACTGGGCAACGATGTGCCACGCATCGGAGATTCTTGCCGCACTTCATGTGCCCCACGAGACCAAGATCGTCTCGGCGCACCGCACGCCCGAGCGCCTGTTCGACTATGCGAAATCGGCCAAGGGCCGCGGCCTTCAGGTCATTATCGCGGGTGCGGGCGGTGCTGCGCATTTGCCCGGCATGGCCGCCTCGATGACGGCGCTTCCGGTGCTGGGCGTGCCGGTTGAATCCAAAGCCTTGAGCGGCATGGACAGCCTCCTCTCCATCGTCCAGATGCCCGGCGGCATTCCCGTGGGCACGCTTGCCATTGGCAAGGCAGGCGCCACCAATGCAGGTCTGATGGCCGCCTCCATCCTCGCGCTCAATGACGACGCCCTTGCCGAGCGGCTCGCCGCCTGGCGCAAAGCGCAGACCGACAGCGTGGCAATAGAGCCCGCATGAGCGCACTGCCCCCCGGCTCGACAATTGGCATCATCGGCGGCGGCCAGCTGGCCCGCATGCTGAGCATGGCAGCAGCCCAGCTCGGCTATCGCTGCTTCGTCTATGCCCCTGAAGACAGCGGCCCTGCCGCCGATGTCTGCGCCAAGTGGGTGCAGGGCGACTATGCCGACGAAGCCGCGCTGACGGCCTTTGCCCGCTCGGTCGATGTCGTGACCTTCGAGTTCGAAAATGTCGATCCGGCCCCGCTGCGCCGCATTGCCGAAGGCGCCACGCTGTTTCCGCCCGTTGATGCGCTGGAAATCGGGCAGGACCGCCTGCGCGAAAAGACCTTTGCCGCCGATTGCGGTGGCCGGACTGCCGAATGGGCAAAGGTGGAAAGCCGTGAAGAGCTTGCAGCCGCCATCGAGAAGATCGGCACGCCCGCCATCCTGAAGACGACGCGCTTTGGCTATGACGGCAAGGGACAGGCGCGCATCGCCAGCCCCGCCGATGCCGACACGGCCTGGGAAGCGCTTTCAGGCGCGGGCACGCTCATCCTTGAGCAGATGGTCCGCTTCCAGCATGAATTTTCGCTCATCGTCGCGCGCGACCGCCAAGGCAGCGTCGCCTTTTGGGATGCGCCCGAAAACGTCCACAAGGATGGCATCCTCGCCACCTCGACCGTGCCGGCCGACCCCAAGGTGACCGAGCAGGTGCCTGCGGCCCGCGCGCTCGCCCGCAAGATCGCCGAAAAGCTCGACTATGTCGGCGTCTTCGCAATCGAGTTCTTCGCGGGCGCCGATGGCCCTGTGTTCAATGAAATGGCGCCGCGCGTCCACAATTCAGGGCATTGGACGATTGAGGGCGCAATCGCCTCGCAATTCGAAAACCACATCCGCGCGGTCGTCGGCCTGCCGCTCGCCTCGACCAAGCTCGCCGCCCCGCAGGTGGAAATGCGCAACCTGATTGGCGCCGATGCCGACCGCTGGCTCGAATGGGCCTCGGACCCGCTCTCGCACCTGCATCTCTATGGCAAGCATGAGGCACGCCCCGGCCGCAAGATGGGGCATATCACGCGGCTTTCCGGCTATTGAGCATGGGCGGGCCGTGGTTTGCGCCCAAGCGCTACGGCCTTGGCTCCGGCCTTCCGCTCACCTGGCAAGGCTGGGCGCTTTACGGCACGATGCTCGCAGGCTGTGCGCTTGTAGCCGCCCTGTTCGATGCGCACAGCCGGGCGCGCACCATCGGCCTTTTCGTCTGCCTGTTGGCGCCGATCCCGCTGATCGCGCTCAAGACGCGGGGTGGCTGGCGCTGGCGCTGGGGTGATGCGGACTAGGTCGTTTTACTCGTCGCCGTAAATGGCAACGCGCCGCGCCCCATCGGGACCCGCAAGACCGCGATAGAGGCTGGCCGTGTTGAAGCTCCACCCCGCCTCGCCCGAGGGTGCTGCAAAAATGACGCCGCCTGATCCGCCAAGCGCACCCATATCGGCAATGGCAGCATCGGCGGCCTTTTGGGCTGCCTCTCCTGCAAG
>ENA-UOYA01002357-UOYA01002357.1-activated-sludge-metagenome-genome-assembly--contig:-NODE-2357-length-18315-cov-4.205312_pt1 | contig 18315 bp, 17 predicted proteins | sample MGYA00238163_ERZ764804 | MGnify/ENA primary metagenome ERZ764804 (study PRJEB28919, sample SAMN05720223) | activated sludge metagenome | isolation source: Anaerobic digester | place: Hong Kong... | reverse complement strand
AGGATTAAATGCAATAATAACTGGTTTTCCAAAGAATCATCATGGGTATATGTGTGGGTATTCCCCTGGCAAGATCATGCGAGGTAATTTTGGTTTACCTCGTGTGTTGCGGATAATAAAGGAAGAAGTTCAAAACCAATGGACGAGGTCCCCAATTCAAAAAGGCGAATTAAAAGCACTTTCACGTGCTGTAAAAGTTGTGGGAGTTGACAGTGTGTACCCCAAAAAGATCGGATATACCTTTCTTGGCGATGCACATTGGGCTTGTTTGCCACATACACCGATATATTCGCAGGTACATGTTTTAAAGACCGCTCAGGACATTTCCTCAATGGCGCTTGAGGGTCAACTTGGTGATACTGTAGCACTTCTTGGAGGGAGATTTGTATCTTGGGCACTTGCAAAGAGATTAGATGGGATCATAGATACTATACTCATTAGTGATAGAGATCCCTGGATTGAACATGTGACAATAGATAATCTTCAATCAGAATTACAATCAGAAATTATTCCTGCTCAATCTCATGATAAAATTGCTCATGAACGATCTGATACGACCATTATTTGCTCTACTATTCCTGAAGTAGTCAGGAGGATATCCTGGAAATGTGAAGATGCAATCACCCTCATTTAACTTGGTTATGGCGGCAAGATTTTTATGTATATTGAAATGTGAAAGATGTAAATTCAACATTCGCATTTTTTTCACGAAATAAGTAAGTTCGTTGCCACGTGCGTAATTGAGCGCTATCGTAACGATAGCATGTTTCAGAAAAATCCACTGATCACGTCTCTCCATGCTTTGTGACAAGAACAGGCCGCATCTCATCTTCATACGCGTTCTCAAAAGGGAGTGAATACCTGTCTGAAACTGCTATCGCTATATAGTGTTGTCACGACATTATAAAAAATATTACGAATAAATATTATGTATTAATAATGGTTATTAAATGGTTTAAAATTAATTATTGGATTCGCTTTAAACATGTGGCGATTTTGCTTATGGCAGCATATGTTTTATGTTTTGAATGCAAATTGTGATAAATATCATAATAAGTATTAATAATTATGAGATGACTAAAAATGTGTATGGATAGACATGGCATTGATCACGATATTCCTCTTACCTGGAATATGAGCCTTCCTTCTCACACTTTTTCTTCTGGTGTTGTTATTATATTTCCTGACTGGATATATGGCCTTCTCCCTTTTTGTGGTCCGGGCATGAGGAAAGACATCTGGATGAGGGAAACGGCATTTATTGAAGAAATGTGCATTTTTTTTCATAAAAATGGGCTCGGGACTCTCACTCTCTCAGTACCTCCTGAATCAGGAATTATTCCCTTTGATGATCTAATTATCTCGGCGACCAATATCCCAGATGTGTATATGACCATTAAAACACTCATGAAAGAACATTCTTGTAATCTCAATAAATCCGTATTGCTTGGTCATGGTTTTGGTATGTTATTTATGTGTGAGTTGATTAGGTACGGTCTCAAACCTGCCGGATATATTATAGCAAGTGGAATTTACTCAGATATAGAGTCAATTCTCACGCAGAAGTATTTCCCATTCAAAGAAGTAAATTTATCATCATTGGGATTTGAGCAGCGTCCTGCACTTGATCCAGAAAGTGCTCTTATTGTAAAAAATATGGGAAAGATTTTACAAGCAACCAGAAAAGGAAAGGAAAAGATACGCATAAGAGAGCAATCCCAAATGATGGAATATCATATCCCTAAGAAGTTGTTCGCCGAAGAGTCATCACCGTCTTCACTGTCATCAGTACTTGATGCACCTACACTCATTCTTCATGGTTCGGGTGATCTTGATATATCTGTAACGAACGCTTTTTTTCTTGAGACTAAACTAAGGCAGAAATGTAATTCTGTGAGCAGAATTGTAATGCTTGATCGGGATCATTGGTTTCGGGAAATGCCACAAGAATACTCTGATCGAGTAAGCGAACGATTATCCAATGAATGCGTCCATCGCCCTCTAGATCAGCGATTTCTAAAAAATGCCCGCATATTTATTTCGGATGTACTGAAGATACGATGTACAAAATATGACACCAATAATGTACCGCATGTGCATGATGCAGTACATGCATCTTCACCGATGCAGGAAATGGAGAAAATAGTATAATTCAACCGACGACATCTGCATGTTCAATTGCATATAGTAGACGTACGCACCCGTGCACATGTGCAATCTGGAATTTAGCTAACCTCTTCCTGCATTTTTGATCATATACAAAGAACCTTCTTGCATGGTGAATATTCTTTCTGACATAAAAGACAAAACATCAATATCATGTGAGATTAGGATATATGTGAGTGTTCTTTCATTTTTTAATGCTTTAAGGAGCCAGAGGATCTGTGCTTGAACAGACACATCAAGTCCTGATGTTGGCTCATCGAGAATGATGAGTTCAGGTCTTGTTATCAGAATACGTGCAAGAGCAAGTCTCTGTGCCTGCCCTCCTGAAATTTCATGCGGATAGCGTGAGAGAATTTCAGCATGAAGACCTACCTTGCGTAACACATCATCAATCTCCTCTCTTGGCTTGGTAACCCCGGAAAGCATGAGAACACGTTTCATTGAATCCTCAAGTTTTCTGACCGGATTAAACGACCCTCCTGGATCTTGAAATAAAACTTGAATCTTTCTCCGTGTTGTTTTTTTTGTGTTTTGAGTTGCATGAAAAAGATTCACGCCCTCAAACAAGACCTCTCCATGATCTGGCATTTCAAGTCCTGCAAGGATTCTTCCTAGTGTGCTCTTGCCAGAGCCCGAGGAACCACATATTCCTACCGTCTCTCCTGTGTATACACGAATTGAACAATCATGAAGAATAATCTGTTTCCTCCCAATTAGTCCATTCCGATATCCTTTGTAGATATTTTTGCCCTCAATTAATACCGATGACATCGTATCATTCTTCCATTATGAAGAACTGGTTCTACATGTTGTAAATAGCACATCTCCGATGCATCTGTGCATCGTGGTGCAAATCGGCATCCTGGTGGAAGATTGGTCAATGGTGGTGCAAAACCAGGGATGGGCTGAAAACCGTACTCAGGAGTACTCTGGATCAAGCCTTTTGTATAGGGGTGGAGTGGAGAGTAAAGGATCTCATCAGTTGGGCCTGATTCAATAATTTGACCCGCGTACATCACTACAGTCTCCTGTGCAAGGCTCTTTGCGAGTCGAATATCATGCGTTATCAGGAGGACCGTTCTTTTTTCGGCAAGAATTTTCTGTATACAGTTTTGCACGTCAGATATACGTTCAGAATCAAGTCCTTTTGTAGGTTCGTCAGCAATCACAAGATCTGGCTTTAGGGAGAGAACAATTGCCGTAATTGCACGTTGGTTCATGCCCCCTGAACACTGACATGGATATAAATAAGCCGCTTTTCCAGTATCTGAAAATCCTACTTTTTTGAGCATAGTATGAATATAGGTGTGATGCTCGGTTATCGGGACAATTTGATGAGTGATGAGTGGTTCTTGTACTTGCCTGAAAAGGGCGGAAATTGGATTAAGAGCACGATCGGGACTTTGGAACATGATACCTATCTCTCTTCCACGAATGTTCTCCATCTTGGGCGGTTTGACATGTAACAAATCATATGATTTAAATTTGATATTGCCTGAAATCCTGGCGTTATTAGGGAGAATACGGAGAATTGCATGGGCGATTATAGATTTTCCACATCCAGACTCCCCGATTATTGCTGTGCACGTACCTTTTTGCAATGAAAATGAACAACCTGAAACAGCAGGAATAATATCATTATGATTATGAAAGGAAATAGAGAGTTCTCGAATATCGAGAATGGGCTCTTTATTGCTCATTCAAATGCTATCTCCTGGTCAGAGGTTTCATATATCATTCCAAGTCTGGTTACTGATAATATCGATAGACAAATGCAAAGGGCAGGTGGGAGAAACCACCACCACATCTCACGGATAAACCCTCCATGGGAGAATGCATCAGATATCATTCGACCCCAGCTCTGCATCATTGGGTCTGATAATCCAAGGAAAGACAACGAAGCTTCTGATATCATGGCTCCAGCTACTGTCAGCATAAACTTGGGAAGAATAACAGGGTAGATGACAGGAATGATATCATGGGTAATGATTGCTGGAGAGGAAAATCCAAAGGATTTTGCAGACTGGATAAATCCTGCATTGCTTATCTGCATTGTTTTTGCCCTGACAACACGTGCTGTGGTTTCCCACGAGAGAAGACCGAGAACAAGGATCAATATCCCAATTCCAGGTTTGATATACGCAGCAATTAAGATAATCGCAGGAATTTTGGGGATGACAAGGATGATATCAGTCATTCCCATCATGAAGTCATCAAGCCAGCCACGGAAGTACCCGCTCACAATGCCGATGAGTGTTCCAATGCTGATGGATAAACCTCCTGCAAAAATACCGATAATCAGTGAAGTTCGTGTTGCATACATGAGCACAGATAAGATATCACGTCCCATATCATCAGTCCCCAAAAGGTGGGTGCCATCTGGGAAGAGATATGGTGTAAATCTTTTTTGTACAGAGTATGGTGATAAGAAATCAGGAAAAACTGCTACTACCACGAATATACAGATAATTATGATGCATAGAGTGGGGATAGTTCCATATTTCTGAAGTATTTGAGTTGTGAATCCAGAATTCATGACTGGCTCCTTGTTCTCGGATCAATAGTAAGAGTCAAAATATCAGCGATAAAATTAGCACACATCACAAAAAATGAAATAATGAGAAATGTTCCGGTAAGAACTGGATAGTCACGAGATAGAATGGCATCATACATCAGACTGCCCATGCCATTTAAGGAGAAAACGATCTCAATGAAGAGTGCCCCGGAGAAGAGGAATCCAAAATCAAGACTAATTAGATTGATAAGTGGAATTATCGCATTTTTTTTAATATAGCGATATAATATCTCTTTTTCTGGTATGCCTAGCGCACGTGCAAATAATGGATAAAGATGCACCTTTTCAGAAAGCACTGCCCCCCTCATAATAAGGATATTTCTTGCAGCATAGAAGAGTGAGAGAATTGTAATAGGAAGGATGAGATGATGTACGATACTTGCTACCTGCAATGTATCGTAAAACCCTTTAAATGGAAACCAACCAAGATGATAGACAAATATAGCCATTGCAAGAAGACTGAGCAGGTATGGTGGAGTCGAAGAGATAACCAAGGCACAGGCAGAAATCAGGCGAGACCGCCATGTTGTATTTTCATATCCTGCCCATCCACCTAGATAAATTCCTATCCAGGCACCGATAGCAATGGATATTCCTATGTACATAAGTGTCCACCATACTCTGTCTGCCAAAATGCCTGACACTGCGTTGTGCATGTGATAGGAGTATCCAAGATCAAGACTGATGAGATGACTGCAGTACATGAAAAATTGTACATGGAGTGGATGGTCAAGTCCAAAAGTTGATCTTAAATTATTTTTTGTTTCTTCGCTCAAATAGATGTCTTCACCTACCAAATTGGCAATTGGATCTCCTGGCATCATCCGAGGCATTAAAAAGACAATTAGTAAAATTATGCAGAAAGAACAGAAATATCGAATGATTTTTCGAAAAAGGTAAAGTATATCCTGGCGGGTTAAAGGCATAAAAAGTGCCTGTTAGATCAGGCTACGGGTTTTACACCGGTAAGGGTGAATTCATTCATGATGCCATAAAGGGGGTTTGAGTACCACCCGACAATTTCCTTATTATATGGAGTAATGTCATTCTTCCAGTATAATGGAATGGCGGGAAGATTTTCTGCATAATATTTCTGCACTTCTTTTGCATATTCAGAAAGGAGTTTCTGATCTGTCGTGCTCAGTATCTTGTCACATAGTGAGAGGAATGCTTCATCATCTACGGTATGAAGCACACCTTGCCCGGTTCTTCTACTATCAAAGTATCCTGTAGCCCACCCAGCATGCATAAGCATTCCCCACGGTGTTGTCCTGGTCAGGGTGATATCATATTCCAGTTTATCCTTCAGTTCAAACCACGTATTATCTTCAACGGATCTGACCTCTACATCAATTCCTACTTTTTCCAGATATTCTTTTATCAGTTCCGCCTCACGGGCAAATGAATTGCGGATAAGGAGATCGAGTTTGAGATCGGTACCGTTTTTACCTTCAAAAACGCCATTTCCATCTGTGTCTTTATATCCTGCAGTCTCAAGAATCTTTCTTGCAGTGTCCACGTTATACTCCATGGGTGAGGTTTGTACGTACCCATCCATAGCCGGAGGAACGAATCCTTTTTCAGGAACCCTGCCATATCCGAGGGTTGAGATCGTTACAAGTTCTTGATAATTTATTGCATAACTCACTGCCTCTCTGAAGGCCGGATCTGACATAGGCTCTCGTTTGAGGTTGAATCCCAAGAATGTTAACCCGCTTGATGGTTTTTCAAGAAGGTCAAACTTTCCAGTAGCTTTTAGGGAATCTATTCCTGCATAAGGGTATGATGCAGCATATTTCCAGTAGGTGTCCATAATACCATTTTCAAGGGCTTTTGCAGCTGCATCCTCATTCTTAAACCAGCTTATCTCTACACGGTCATATGCTGGATTTTTTCCTTTCCAGGCGGGATTTTTCTTCAGGATGATCTTCCCTGCATTTAGATCAATATTCTCAATATAAAATGGACCTGCACCAACGTATGGGCCATTACTTGTATATTCATTTGGGTTTTCGATGGATTCCCAGATGTGTTTTGGGACAATACTATATGAGGTAAATTCTAGAGCGAGATTGGTATATGGCTTATTAAACTTGAACGTTACTTTGTTTCCATCAACCTTTGCATCAGTAAGGGTTTCACCTATCCATCCTGCGTTTGGAACATTCTTCCCGTACATCTGAATTGAAAAAGCAACATCTTCAGCAGTTACCGGGGTTCCATCACTCCAAAACTGATTATCTTTGATAAAAAATGTCCATTCAGTATTGTCTGGTGAGACTTCATAGTGATCTGCAAGAAGTCCGATTAGTTTTCCATTCTCATCCATCTGCATAAGGGGAGGATTCGTAACGTGGTTGAAGAGACCAAGTGTATAATCCCCAATGAGTGCCGGTGACTTGACTTCGTTTGTTGTTGCTATCCGCAATATTTTTTCATCAGCCGCAACAGACATGGCGCAGCATGCTACAATGAGGGCACTCATAAAGATGAACGCATATATCTTCCTATGTACAACTCCCATAATGTTCATCCAGATTTGTGTTACAAATATAAAAAAAATTATCATTTGATCTGCCTAGCACTGAATCAAATATCTTACATTTTCAACTAATATATTTGTAACAAAAAAACAATTTTGTGAAAAATCAGAGATGTATTAGTTCAAAAACAATGATCGCTTGAAATATTTGTCAAATATTTTTAGGGTATTGTCGTGTGTCCCACCACATGCATACTCGTGTTGTCATACCCTTTTCCACAATTGAATCTCCATTATTAATGAAATTATCTTGTATAAAGGATTTGATAAGTGGTTCATATATTTTTGAACAACCAAGGTGTTGCCTCATTTCAGACACTGCGTGATCTATAGATGGATATTTTTTCTGGTATTCCATCTCCTGCACGGTCATATGGGGATAGATCCCCTTTTCATACAGAACATTATACAATACATCTGCTTTCGGTCCCCGATGATATTGGTCACCATGTATTTTTGGCCATAAGTATTCCATATGGCTCTCCCATGGTGTTGTGCCTGCAAACCAAAAGAGCCAGATCTCTCCATTTGCTACCCGTTGCATTTTATCAATGGCAGCACTGATGTCAGGCATCCCAAGTGAATAGGAAGCAACAATGATATCAAATGGGCCGTCAAGATCTAAAGAAATATCAACATCTTCCCAGCGTTTCTGCACAATGGTCAGATTTTGAATGCTCACGTTTGCAGCTTGGTCCTTCATCACTGCCACCATACCTGTTGAAGGTTCAACAGCGGTTACGTGTGCAACCTGTTGTGCGAATGGAATAGCAAGCGTACCAGGACCAGCACCGATATCAAGAATCCGGCTTTGAGGAGTGAGAGGAAGACATGCTAACACCTGTTTGATACGCTCTGGGTGTTCATGTGACATATTCAAAAATTCCAAAGCCTTTTCTTTTGAATCCCACAAAGATGCACAATCTCCGACGTTTTGAAGTCTACTTGAGGCTTCGTATTGTTCTTTCCATACCTGTGCCCAATTTATCATTTGAATCCTCATGCCTGTCTCTTGTCTCTAAACGTATGGAGTCATGCTTCAGATGGCTGAAGACCTGGAACAATACACCTGACTCCTCCCACCATTCCCATCATTACCGGTAGACCGTACACCTCTTCGATTATTGTGGGTGTTACTGCATCATACGTTCCATGGAAATGGATATAACCATCTTTTAAAAAGATAAACCGATCAGCGTACCTGAGCGCCTGATTGAGGTCATGCATCGTCATCACCGCGGCGATCCCATGCTCCCTGACAATGTCAACGATGGTGGTAAGTATTTCTACCTGATTTTTCAGGTCTAGGCTACTTGTTGGTTCATCAAGAAGAAGAATTCGTGGTTCCTGCACAAGTGCACGTGCGATCGCGATTTTCTGCAGTTCGCCTCCACTCATCTCATCGATAAACGAAAGTCTGAGATGATCCATAGAAAGGCGAGTGAAGATCGCATCCACGATCATAAGGTCGCGTTCGGTAATATCCCATCCGATGTGAGGCCTTCTTCCGAGAAGAACGGCATCAAATGCTGTCAATCTCCCCGTTTCAACTCTTTGGGGGACATATCCAGCTCTTTGAGCTATCTCAAGTGAGTTTAGTCTTCCGATTTCTGCTCCATCAAGATAGACCTGACCACTTTTCGGTTTTAGAATTCTATTTAGGCATTTTAAGAGTGTTGTTTTTCCAACCCCATTTGGTCCAAGAATTGCAACGATCTCTCCATGATTTACATCAAATGCGATCTTTTTGAGTACATCATGATTTCGATATAAAAACCGTAATTCATGTACATTTAGGATCATCTTCTGTACCCCCTGATAATAAGATAAATGAACACTGGTGCTCCCATAAAGGCGGTAAGAACAGCCACGGGAAGTACATATGGCGCGACAATGAGCCGTGCGACCGTATCCGAAGCAAGGAGTAATATTCCGCCCATTACACAGGAACCAGGAATCAGATACCGCTGATCATCACCGATAATTCGTCGTACCATGTGTGGACAGACCAGCCCGACAAATCCGATCACCCCAAGGAACGCAACCAATACCGCAGTAATCATGGCAGAAACAGTCATTCCAACTAACCGAACCCGTTCTACATTTACCCCAAGACCTTTTGCCGTTTCATTTCCTGCATCAATTGCATTGTAATTCCAGCGATTACAGAGGAAATAAATGCATGAAAAAGAGACCAATACCGTAATCAACCCTAATTCAGACCAATTCGCTCGACTCACATCCCCAAACGTCCAGAAAACAACCGCTGCAAGTTGTGTATCTGATGCAAAATATTGAAGAAACATCGTTCCAGCGGTAAAAAGTGATGACAATGCAACTCCTGTGAGAACCATAACCTCTGGAGAAGCTCCTTTTATTCGCGAAATCATCAAAATAATTGCCGTTGCAATCATGCAAAAAATAAATGCTGAAAATGTTGTGAGATATGGGTTGTTTATGGTAATTGGATTTGCAATTGTAGATTGAATTTTTCCTGTTCCAAGAATAATCACCGACAAAGCGGCACCAAATGCTCCAGCATTTGAGATGCCCAGGGTAAATGGTGAGCCGAGAGGGTTTCTGAGAATTGATTGCATGGACACCCCAGCTACCGAAAGCCCTATGCCTGCTATAATAGCAGTGATCGCCTGAGGAAGACGAATGTTCCATATGATAGCATCGTACTTGTGATTCATATTATGACCACAGAGTGTCATGAGCACATCATATGGTGGAATTGATACTGCTCCGACGGATATTGAAATAATGAAGAGAAAGAAGAGAAGAATAATTCCAAAAACAATCCAAAGGATTTTCACCCGTACATAATTAAGATAATCTTCTGGTATTTTTCCTTGAGCGACATGCATATTGTTCACCTACGGAAAAATTGAAAAATAGTAGGAAATCATGACAACATCAGAGAGAAATTTGGGTGAATCCCATATTTTTATACTGGGATAAAATTTTATCCAGTGGTGATGCACCAAGGAATTTGGTCATGATTTCATTTGCTTTCTCTATTGGATCAATATCTGCAAATCGATCTGGGTACACGATTTTTCCAATATAGTATGCATCAGCAAGCACATTTTCGTAATTTGTGTTGTACCAGTTATATGGTAATACGCCGTAGACTTTTCCGTTCTTTATTGCTGAAAGGCCCTGTAATGCCGGATCATTTTTCAACTCTCCGATGCCTCCTTCATTATCCATTTGTAAAGTTCCAACATCCATGAACAGGAATTCAGGATCCCAGTCAACAATTGCTTCTTTTGCCACATCAGCATGCTGAGTGCCCATCTTTCCTGCTACATTTTTAATGTTCAGCCAGATGAATGGTGGATATGCAGGTTCGGTTGAGATTATGCCATGTGCGCCGGAATAACTGACACCCCCGACATATGCTGTTTTTTGTTCGGATTCGGGGATATCTTTGGTCCGTCTCTGAAGATCTGCGATCGTTTCTTCGATGTATGCAATAAGTTCATCTGCACGATCCTTTTTCCCGATGACATCGCCCATAATCCGCAGGCTATTGAACATATCTGCCTGTTCCTTGGGATCACGAAGAGATCCATAGGAGATCATGACGACTGGGATTTTGGTCTTTTGTGTGAGCTTATCCCCTTCTTCTGCACTCGTCGCGGCCGTTGTTCCAGAACCAGTAAGGCCTGTTTTGAAAATGACTTGTGGTCCTATTGCAATGATCTTTTCGGGATCATCTTTGCCTCTAAACTCTCCAAATAATGGGTAATCCTTGAACTGAGGGTTTAATAATGCATAGCCACGAGCATCCATAGTTTGTGGTTCTTTTTCAATACTATCAACACCAACAATCAGGTCTTGCCCCTGCAAATAGGTGAGATAACGGAGACAGCCTGATCCTGAACATATTACTTCTTTTACCTCTGCGGGAATGGTAACTGTTCTCCCGTATCCATCAGTGATTGTTCGTTCCGCTCCGCTATTTTCTGCTGCTGTACTTGCAGAAATTGCCAAGAGGGCAAACAGCAGCACAAAGGTTATAAAAATTGTTTGAATCTGTTTCATAATCTCACGTTATTGTCATAGGTTGTGTTTTGAAAGTGCGCCAGTATCAAAGCATTCCAAGGATCTTATATGGATTGTTCCCAGCGGTTTTTAATTTCGTCAGATTTGCTTCATCCACGTCAAACTCTTTGAGCGTTGTAATGACAGACTCTGGTTTATCGACATATGGGATCATACCAATATCCTGTACCAACTTTGGCGCCCAGGAAGGACCAGTCCAATTTACAAGCCCAAGTTCTGCACTTATTTGGTCAAAGTTGAAACCCAGAGCAACGCCCTTTCCTTTCTTTGCTCCATCATTCCAGCGGATAATAATTCCCGCCGGGCGAGTACCATATTTTGCCTTTAGGGCTGCTTCATCATCAGGATTGAGAGCCATGACAAACATGCTGTTCTTACCAGGAGTACTGTCCCAGATCATCTGGAATGCATCTTCCTTACACCAGTTTGGACAGCCTATGTCGATGTATGTCTCAGCACTTTGATTTGTGATGGGCAAGACCTTCTGAATGTACTTAATGATCATGTACCCACTCGTAACCCCAGGACAGAGATGATCATGGAACGCCGCGGCATTCATGAAGTCATAGCTTGCACCTGCTGCCCAGACATTTGAAAGACCTATGAGGGAAAATTCATTTCCTCCAAACTTTTTCTTGTTAAATGTGGTATTCCCTTCATTTGGGTTTGCAAGGAGAGTATCCAGATTTGCACTCATCAGGGTAACCTGGCTAAATGCCTTATCCGCTGCAAGCGCTGCACGTTCCTCCTCATTCATCGTGTAGAACGCTGCATCAGGTTCCATGTATGCTGCAAGTCCAGATTCTTTGTTGTAGAAATAGAACCAGAGACCCTTCCACTCCGGGCGATTTACCTGGAACAGATTGTTGTCGCCATTGCGAAGTCCGGACTTGTCAGAAAGGCCTGATAACGCACGTTCAGTAGTTTCTCCTTTCACAATTGCATGTCCAGCGTTGGTAAGTGCTAAGATATTATCTGCACCTGGTTCAAATTTCAGAAGATCCATCCCCACCTCAGCTGCCCGTGACCCAAGATCATACATGATATCGTCTTGAGCAGCTGCTGATATCGGTAGAAATAGTAAACTCAGCACTAACAAGTGAATTAACATTCGTTTCATATGATTCCTCATTCATCCAGATAATGCCAAATCAATTCACGTACTGACATTTCTTACCAGATAACTTTGCAAATTGGTTGTACGATTTTGCACTGTTATCTTGAATGTGAGCACAGTACGTTATACGATTATAATAAAATTTATAATTTTTGAAATAACTTCCATATATGGATTACAATTGTGATGATAAAATAATTATAATTATAAATTTTAAGTTTTTAGAGCACTAATAATTTTAATTAATTAAAAAATTTTTCGCTCATCGATGAATATAATAACTCATTTGAATAATTGTACCTATTATGTGTTTACCACAGACAGTCAATGAGCAAAAGAAAGATGATTATGTCACGTATGATGAAGCAATTCGGTTTCATGGGCATTCCTGTGCCGGTTTGGCATCTGGCTATCGGGTAGCATGTGCTGCATTGAAGGCTCTTGAGGTAACACGACCACACGATGAGGAACTTGTTGCCATCGCTGAAACTGATGCATGTGGTGTTGATGCAATCCAGGTGATTACCGGTTGCACGGCAGGAAAAAGCAATCTGATTATCCATGATTATGGAAAACATGCGTTTACATTCTACTGCCGTAAAAGTGATAAAGCGGTCCGTGTTGTTACAAAACTTGAAGGATTTCTTCCAGAAGAGATGAATGACCTACGGCCAAGAGTATTCTCAGGAAAAGCAACGGAAAGTGAAGTTGCTCGTTATCAGGAATTAGTTCATCAAGGTGTTCATGCCATTCTTTCAGCACCAGAAGAAAAAATTCTCAGTATCAACTTTGTTGAGATTGACCCCCCAAGGAAGGCACGAATATTTCAGTCGATACCCTGTGCCTTGTGTGGGGAAATGGTTGCCGATGCAAAAACACGTGAATATAATGGAAAAAGGATCTGTATTCCGTGCTTCCTCTCACATAACGGTTCGTAAATTACTGTTTCCAAAATCGTGCCAACTCCAATACCCGTAACAGGATATGGGTTTTTCGGGAGTAATTATTCAGGATCAAATGATTGAATCATTTGTAATAGTTCAGGTGGGTTTGAGATCTTCATTGCCCCATCTGACAGAAGTTTTTGCACGGTATCCGTTGCAGTACCCCCTGTAAAATCATTGAAAATTGGTCTGGATGGAGGAACAATGAATATTACCTTTTCGGGTTCCACCTCTAAAAGGACTTGAATATTTGGTAAATTTCCCCATCCTACTGGCATTGAGGTTACTACAACATAATCTGCTTTTTGAATCATCTCACGTAGTTGCTCTAACTTCTCGAGAGAAATCCGAGAAAAAGGTGGTTCTGTAAGGGTTGGAACACCATACCTTTTAGCCGTACGGCAATCAGAATCATTTTCTGATAAGACACCGCAACTGAAGTTGTATCCCGACCTGGCAAGGAGAGAGATCAGGCATGATCCCGTTCCCCCTCCTGAAATTACATGAATCCATGGTTTATGCCCATCTCGTGCTTTCAATTCTTCCTCAACATATATGTGTGGTCTGCCTGTGATAGGGTTCACATCGATAATTGGAATTATTTTAAATACTTCCCGTATCAATTCAGGAGTCAAAATATCTTCAGTTTTCCCCCATGCCCAGATTTTTCCATCCATCATAAGGACCAGTTCATCACAATATGCAGCAGCAAGATTAATGTCATGAAATACTGCTATTACTGCCATTCTCTCTTGTGATGCATCCCGAATTATCCTGATGAGCTCATATTGATGGTGAATATCGATATGGGCGAATGGCTCATCAAGCAAAAGAACAATTGGATCCTGTGCGAGAACCCGGGCGATGAGGACCCGTTGTCTTTCCCCACCAGATAGGGACGTAATAGGTCTCATGGCGATATCGTCCGTATGCGTCAATTCAAGTGCTTTTTTGACGACGTCATGATCTTGCGCTGAAGGAGAACGAAACCGATCAATATGGGGATTTCGTCCCATCATGACGAGATCATACACTAAATAGGGAAAGTGTATATCGGAGTCCTGCGGTACATATCCTACATTTTTTCCAAATTCACGAAAAGACAATGATTGAAGAGGATTTCCAAGAAGTGCGATGTTGCCTGTACGAACCGGAAGAGAACGTGCAAGAACATGCAGAAAGGTGCTTTTTCCGGATCCGTTCGGGCCGATAATCCCAACAAAAGATCTTTGTTTGATGAATAAGGAGATCTTTTGAAGGATATCCTTCTCGTCATATCCCGCACAAAGATCTGTAATTTCGAGAATATTTTCAGTCATACATCAGTTCTCCTACGGACAAGCCAGAGAAAGAAGGGTGCACCGAAAAATGCGGTTACAATACCAACCGGAAGATCTCCGAGCCATGTTCGGGATATGGTATCGGCACATACCAGGAGCAATGCACCACACCAAAGGCACGCCGGAATTAAGATCCGGTGATCTGGCCCACAGATAATTCGCATGATGTGCGGAGAGACAAGTCCAATAAATCCAATTGTTCCTGATACTGAGACCACAAGTCCTGTTATCCCCGCAGATATTCCAAGGAGGAGTAATTTGGTTCTCTCAGGATCAATACCCAGTGTTCGCGTTTCTGTCTCTCCACATGATATGATATTCAGATCACGTGAAAAAAGGATGAGAATTCCCGCAGGGATAAGTATGATGAGGAGGATTGGGATATCGTTCCAGGATGCATTCCACAGCCCTCCCATGAGCCAGAACATGATTTGGTGCATGTTTTTCCCTGAGAATACGAGGCAAACAGATACCACTGATGAGAAAAACATCGATACGGCGATACCGGTCAGAAGAAGATTTCCAGTACTTAATCTTTTGTGCTGTGTCGCAAGAATATATACCAAAAATGCTGAACCGATCGCTCCTAAAAAAGCAGCAACGGGGATGAATAACAGAGAACCTGACATAATTGCAAGAGATACCCCAACTGCTCCCCCAGATGATGTACCAAGTGTATAGGGATCTGCGAGATCATTGCGGAATAACGTCTGCATTGCTGCCCCTGCACAGGCAAGTCCAGCACCGACCAGTGCTGCTACCAGTGCCCGCGGTAGTCGGATGTCAAAAAGGATCTGAGCCATTGTCTTGTCCTGGATCGCCCCGGTCAAAACGTCGATAAGGGATATTTCAACCGGGCCGGTAATGATTGAGAGCAAGATGGCACCTAAAGTGAGTCCTCCAAGTGTGGTGAGTATCAATGAATATCGTGTGGGCGTCATATGCTGATTGAGAAATTGTTAAATTATTTTTTACTTAATGTAAGATAAGTGATTGTATTGTGACAATGAAAGGTTCATCATCTGAATTTACACATACGCGAAGCATTCTCGTGATAAAGTGGGTCCTCACATTTCTCGCAGTATGTTCCATTCTCTGTTTCCCGCTGAGTGGGGCCATGCAAGAAGAAAATCCTACTCTATGGCCGAGGAGCGTCGTAGACGATAATCATCAGACGGTCACTCTCCCCTCTGAACCAGCTCGGATTGTCTCACTTGCTCCCTCGCATACTGAGATTCTTTTTTCACTTGGACTTGCTGATCGGATTGTGGGGGTAACTGATTATTGTAATTACCCCGCGGCAGCTTTAAAGAAGGATAAGATTGGAGGATTTTCAACGGTCAGTCTTGAGAAGGTAGTTGCATTACATCCGGATCTTGTCGTAGCATCCTCGGGGAATAATCAGGAAGTGGTTGATCGCATCAAAGATCTTGGAATTCCTGTTTATTTCTCCGATCCCCGCAGTCTTGATGACATATATAGCACCTATGAGAAATTGGGGTATGTAACGGGATCATCGCAAAAGGCACACGAGGTCATTTCAGATCTAAAATTACGTGAGGAAACCGTGAAAAAGCAAGGGGAAGCGAGTATAAAGAGACCGACTGTTGCACATGTCATCTGGCATGATCCCATATATGTAAGTGGAAATGGGACATTTCAGGATGAACTTATACGGATTGCTGGGGGGATAAACGCGTTTGCAGATAAGAATGGTCATGCCATAGTGAGTATTGAGGAATTTGTCAGTAAAAGTCCAGATATAATTATGGTAAATTCAGGAAGTGGCATGGGTAGTGAAAAAACTGATATTTTGCAATATTTCAGAAACGAACCAAGATTATCTGGAATACCAGCGATCGCTCTCAATAGGACTATTCAAGTCGATAGTGACATTGCAGATCGTGCAGGACCACGTTTATGGGATTTATTGGAAGAAATCGCCCCAAAATTTAAGTGACTATAATTCCGTACATTTTTTTAGCGTGTTTTTTTGAGTTTTGATCTTTTCTTCGAACTCCTTCCGCGATGTACTGGTAAATTCATGCACCACATATTCTGGTTTTAAAATCTCGAGAATGCGAAAGCAGGCACCATTGGTAAATGGCCGATGTTGATCTATTTCGGCGATCATGGGCATTAATTGTGAAATTTGTTGAGCATATGGGAGTTCTGCAAATCCGAATGGTGGATCACAAAAACAGTGCTCTTTTTGATATATGCCGGAAACGCTGCACTGGAAATGAACTGATTTGATTCTCTGACGGGTTGCATGAGAAAGCTGCGCTATTTGTGATAGTACCTGAAAGATTCCTTCCTCCTCATGAGAAACATTCAAAGCATTCATCATATGTCCAGTATCAAGAACAAAAATCCAGTTATCAAATGCAAGTTGTTTGGTGAAGTAGTCAATTTCTTCCTGTGATAGAAAAGTCAGACCAGGCCACCAGAGGTTTTCGAATCCGAGTGTGACAGGTGGTTCACCCCTCCAAAAATTTCTGCAGACGGCGTTGAGAAACGATGCTGCAGATGAAAGAACCTCAAAGGATGAATAACGATGGTTACGGGTGAAAAAATCTTCAAGTTCTATGTGCGTAATGTGGAAAACAGCATATGCAGCCCCCAATTGTTTTGCGTTTTTCAGGTTGGCGCAAAAGGTCTGGATAAGTGATTCCTGACTTGCGGCCCCATAATAGTACGCGAGTTTGTATGGATCACAATCGATTGGTACCGTATCTGGTTCTCTCCAAAGTCGGATCCATCCAAGCCATCCGGGAAGATGAACTGAGGATATAAGATCACGTGGAATTGTCTGATCATATTCCCCTCCTATAAGGAGTTCAACCCCTGAGCATTCCATCGCGTGGACAAATTTCTTTACCTCTTCCCAGGAGTAATTATATCGCTCCATATCAACTGAATACCCTGACAGGTTAAGTATTTCTTTCATATTTTTTCTTCTTGGAATTATTCTGTCTTACAATCGATTCATCTCACATAATATGGCGATCGCAATATTTTGGATTACAATAGTGCGATACGTTGATCACAAAAGGAAATTAATTTTACCTTGCACAACTAAATTTTATCAAATAATTTTAACATGGATAAAATTTTATGGGGTTACTAGGTGTGGAAAACGATGACCAAAACGCTGGTGATCAGAGCAGTCATTTGCAGATGATATATAAAACGAGTAGTGGCGATGAGATTTATCGGAATGAAGATTCATTAGTCGTAAAATTTCCTGGGAAACGAAATGCGATTACTACTTCTTATCTTCATGGGGGATATCAGGAGCATCTTACTGCAGTCTACAACCATGAACCCAAGCCAACAAAAGGCCATTGCGCTCATAATCTTGAAGGGGGGAGTATAGAGGCGTATAGTGCCATTCATTCGCAGCGCCTTGGTCTAGATCCAGATTCTACAGCGTGCATGATGACGGCGGCAAAAATGAAGAATGCTGCAATCGCGACACGCTCCTTTCGCAATCTCGAGGTAACAGCAATTGTGACAGCAGGAATCGAAGTAAATGGAGGAAGAGCTGGTGATCC
>ENA-UOYA01002356-UOYA01002356.1-activated-sludge-metagenome-genome-assembly--contig:-NODE-2356-length-18316-cov-7.267346_pt1 | contig 18316 bp, 15 predicted proteins | sample MGYA00238163_ERZ764804 | MGnify/ENA primary metagenome ERZ764804 (study PRJEB28919, sample SAMN05720223) | activated sludge metagenome | isolation source: Anaerobic digester | place: Hong Kong... | reverse complement strand
GATCCCTAATGCCTGCTCCAACGCATTCAAATCTTCGGGATTGAAAATAGCAGGTAAGGCAGCCCTATTCACTGTTCCATCGGCTTTCATCGCATCTTTCCCTACATTTCTTGTATCGGGAACCTGCTTAGCCAACACAATAATATTAAAAGTCATTTTTGATGTATTTTTTTAGTATTTTGGGAGCGACAAAGATAAGGAAAGAATTCACGTTAGCCAACATTTTATATAAGAAGTTGTTGAAGAATAGCGTTTCATCGAATTGTTTTTGCGTTCTTTTAAATAGCAATCCCAAAATTGTATTTATTTTTGCATTTATAAAAATAACAATTTCTTTGCTACGATATTTTTCTTACTTTTGATACTAAAATGTAAAGAATCACACAAAATAAAACGTCCCATGAATAAAAGACCCGTCGTTCCCTCTTTCTGTATTTTCCTGCTTCTTCTTTTTATGAGCAGTTGTGCAGGAATTCGATACATGACGATAGAGACTGAAGAACCTGCCCAACTTACCTTACCGGCAAATGTACGCTCACTTCTGATTGTAAATAATGTAGTACAACAGCCCGATGAGGTGGGTCACAAAAAAAAGCCGTTGGGGAAAAAAGAATTCGAACCGACAAAAGTAAGTGCCGACAGTATATCTACTTATTATACCGAAGCTTTTACTCAATTTCTATCGGAGGAACAATACTTTGATACCGTAATTCTTTACAATAAACCGTTGCGTACCGACACTAACTTTTGGGAAGAAAAACCCATCATGCCCCAAAAAATGAACGAATTGCGAAAAGAAACCGAAACCGATGCTATTATTTCTCTCGATAAATTAATACTGGAAACCGAGTGGATCGATCTATTCATGCAAGAAGGGTATATTTTTGCCACAATGACGGGTAAAATACATTCCATACTGCGGGTTTACATGCCTACGATGGAAGGTAAAATTCCTGCCGTCTACTTTACCGACAGTTTGCGCTGGGAAGGTTTTGATATACGGGATGACATGGCTTATGCCAATTTGATTATACCTACGCCTGAAGAAGGGATGAAACGATTGGCGGTTTATGCCGCAGAAAAAATGGTAAATGTATTCGCCCCTCACTGGGAAATGCAAAACAGATGGTACTACACCCTATCCAATTCTTTAATGCGCGAAGGCGAATCTTACGCCAAATCGGCCGAATGGACAAAAGCTATTTGGAAATGGCAAACATTTTACGATAACGAAAAAAACAAGGTAAAAAAAGCCAAAGCTGCGAGCAACATTGCACTCGCTTACGAAATGTTGGGAGAGATGGACAAAGCATACGATTGGATAACACTATCCGTGCAGTTGTTTGAAGAATCTGTCTCGCCAAATTCACTCGATAAAAAACGAGCCGAATTATATAAAAATGAAATAAAAAGGAGAAAAGATCATGCAGTAAAACTTAATATGCAGATAAATAAATAAAACAACGAATATCTTTTTATCGCCATTTTTATCAAAAAAATAATTCATTCGCTCGCGATTTGAAAAAAATATATTACCTTTGTAGCAGAATCTTCAAGGAAAGAATGATAACATTCTGCTGTTCTCATTGAAATCAATTAAGTTCCAATTTTCAATTCGAGTTTATTTTTAATTTACATTTTACTTTTTACTTTTTATATCCAATTATCTTATTGTGTATTGTTGAATTGAGTTACGCTCAAAAACCAACGCATTATCAATAAAATAAAATAATTATACACTATTTTTTTATTCATTAAACCCTAAAAAATCAATACAATTTAAATGGCTTACAATATTATAGAGCTTAACGAAAAGCTTATCACAGAATTACGTGCTCTTGCCAAAGAAATGGGCATTCGGCGCCCCGATGCATACAAAAAAGAAGAACTCATCTATAAAATTCTTGATGAACAAGCAATTGCCGAAACTCAAAAAATGAAAGCAAATTATTCGGCAAAACAATCGAACCAAGAGCAAGATAAAGCAGAAACGAAACCACAAGTTAAACCCTCAACACATCACAAAAGAAAAAAAACGGAAGCAACCGCTCAAAAAGAAGTTGAGGGAAAAAAACCAATTCAACCTGCAGCCAAAAAAGAAGTTGAAGAGAAAAAAACAATTCAACCTGAAGCCGAAAAAGAAGTAAAAAAAGCGGAATCCTCACTATCGACCACACCTGAAAAGGTTCTCGATAGACAAAATGACAGCGAATCCAATAAAACTACTCAAAATACAAAGTCGGCCTCGATTTCAACAAATGAAACGACTGACGAAGCCGAAAAAAAAACAAAAGAAAATATAGAGAAAACGACGGCTAAACCCACCCAACTGATTTTTAGATCGACTAAACGCCGAAGCGAAGAAAAACCCACCACACCAGAAGTTAAGCTTCCTCCTGTAGTAGCGGAAGATACTGCAGAAAAAAAACCCGCAAACACAAACACAAACACGGATGCCGATACCTCTGCAATCGCCGAAAAACCTTCTCTGGAAGAATTAATAACCCCATCGCCTCTTCAACCACGTCAACAGCCACAGCCTAAAAATCAATCTTCTGCACAGCCGAAAGAACAGGTACAAAAAGAAAAAGAACCCACTTTTGATTTCGATGGAATACTGGTGTCATCAGGCGTACTGGAAATCATGCCTGAAGGTTACGGGTTTCTACGTTCGTCGGACTACAATTACATGTCTTCACCTGACGATATTTATGTTTCGCAATCGCAAATACGCTTATTCGGACTAAAAACAGGTGATGTGGTAGAAGGTCCCATTCGACCACCAAAAGAAGGCGAAAAATATTTTCCGTTGGTAAAAGTGGATAAAATCAATGGGCGCAATCCCGAAGAAGTGCGTGACCGCGTTCCTTTTAATCACCTCAAGCCCTTATTCCCTACTGAAAAATTCAACCTTACAAAAGGTCACAACGACAACCTTTCCTGCCGTATTGTCGATCTTTTTACCCCCATAGGAAAAGGGCAGCGCGGATTAATCGTAGCACAACCCAAAACAGGAAAAACCATGCTGCTGAAAGATATAGCCAATGCTATTGCCGATAATCATCCCGAAGTATATATGATCATTCTGTTAATTGACGAACGTCCGGAAGAAGTAACCGATATGGAACGTAGCGTAAATGCAGAAGTTATTGCCTCCACATTTGATGAACCGGCCGATCGACATGTGAAAATTGCCGAAATCGTTCTCAATAAAGCTCAACGCATGGTAGAGTGCGGGCACGATGTGGTTATTCTACTCGATTCGATTACACGCCTCGCCCGCGCCTATAATACGGTTCAGCCGGCATCAGGTAAAGTGTTGTCGGGTGGTGTTGACGCGAACGCCCTGCATAAACCCAAACGATTTTTCGGTGCAGCTCGCAACATCGAAAACGGAGGTTCCCTAACCATTATTGCCACGGCTCTGATCGAAACAGGGTCTAAAATGGATGATGTAATTTTTGAGGAATTTAAAGGCACCGGCAATATGGAGCTCCAGCTCGACCGGAAACTATCCAACAAACGTATCTTCCCGTCGGTCGATATCAATGCATCCAGCACTCGTCGCGACGATCTTCTCTTATCTGAGGATACGTTGAACAGAATGTGGATATTACGTAATTTCTTGGCAGATATGAATTCGATTGAAGCTATGGAATTTCTACTAACGAGGTTAAAACGCACCAAAAACAACGAAGAATTTCTTCTCTCAATGAACGATTAAATGCATCACTTTTCTTCTAACCGAATATCGATTGGATAAACAATATCGTCCAGAAAAAGCGCATAAGCAGGGGCAGACGTCCCTGCTAAATTTCGATTTTTTGATTCAATAATATGACGGAAACCCTCTTCATCGATTCGTCCACGACCGGCGTCAAGCAATGTTCCCACAATAGCTCTCACCATATTACGAAGAAAACGGTTTGCCGTGATGGTAAACACGTAATCGTTTCCTTTTTTTTCCCAAACAGCCTTTTCAATCCGGCAATTATTGGTTTTTACATCGGAATGAAGTTTGCTGAAACTGGTAAAATCTTTGTATTCAGTCAGGATACCACACAATGTGTTCATTAGTGCAATATCGGGATCAAAGAAAACCCGGTATTTTAACTCATAAAGAAAAGGATCTTTTTGAGTGGTAACATAATAGGTATAGGTGCGTGAAATTGCACTGAAACGTGCATGAGCATCAGGCCTTACTTCGTAAATGTCATCAACAGCAATATCCTTAGGTAAAAAACCGTTCAGTTTCTTGATAAGATCCAAACGAGTAAAAGGCTCACCCTCCCAGTTGAAATGGGCAACCATTTTTTTAGCATGCACTCCGGCGTCGGTACGCCCGGCACCAACAATTCCAATGGGTTTTCGCAATAAAGTACTCAACGCCTCCTGAACCTTTTGCTGTACACTTATTCCATTCGGTTGAACCTGCCAACCGACATAATTTTTCCCGTTATATGCAAGAGTAATAAAAAAACGTTTCATTCATCGACCCTTACCGTAATATGAAAACAAGCTTGTTTACGTTCGTGTTTTACATAACAGCGCTTTTGGTTTTTCAAATCAAATAAAACTTGTGCCAACACCAATTTCAGTCGTTCCGGCAACACTTGATTCACCGAATCGGCATCAACAGGGTCAAAACGTTTCCATGAAATATCGAAAGTAGTACCGTATCGGTGTGCCGAATTTTCGATGACATTGATATTTCGTCCTGTCAAATCCGATACATCCTCATCGGTACGCGTAACGCTGGTAAGATAAAGTTTATAAAGTGGCAATTCTTTGCTGTAGAGCGAATCTCTGAAGTTTTGAACAATATCCACCAGCAATTTTGCAGCCGAAGGGACCAAAAAAGGAACGGAATGAGAAAGAGGATATGTTTTATAGAGTTCCAATTCATCGGGTAAACGTACCAGTTTATCTTTCAGTAACAACGTATCATCACGGGTTTCCATTGGTTTTACGCCGTTCTTGAGAGCCGAAGCCAAATGAACATCGGGAAGATCATTGAATTCTCTATTGTAATTCCCCGTAAATCGAGCTTTTTTATCCCGGATAACAGGAACGATTTTATCCGATTTTTCTCCCGATTCTGCTTTCCCTCTACTACAAGCAATAAAAAGTAACGCAATACCTATGCAACTTATTATCCCCTTAATATACTTCATAGATAGACACTTATCGCACTCCGATTATCATTTGTTCATTTCCCTTAATCGAATCTTTGTGATTACTTGCTTGGTGTTTAAAGGAAAATCGCCTTCCATCATCCAAGCATAATAACTCGGTTCATTCTTAAAAACCTCTGCAACAGATTTCCCTCTATGTTTCCCAAAATTAAAAACTTCCACCCCCTTTTCATTAAACACAATTCTCCCCGCAAAATCCACATTATTGTTGAAACTCGAAAATTCCTTCGATAATACATTGATATCGTTTTCCAAATCCGGGTATTTTTCGAGTTGCGATTTCAATACTTCATACGTTGCCACAGCATCAGCTTCAGCCGAATGTGCATTTTCCAATTCTTTATCGCAATAAAATCGGTATGCGGCCTCCAGTGTGCGTTGTTCTTTCTTGTGAAAAATAATTTGCACATCCACAAATTTTCGCTTACTCATATCGAAATCTACACCGGCCCGAAGAAATTCCTCAGCAAGCATAGGCACATCAAATCGACTCGAATTGAAACCCGCCATATCACACCCTTCCAACTGTTCGGCAAGTGTTTTGGCGAGTTGTTTAAAAGTTGGGCAATCTTTCACATCTTCATCTGTAATCCCATGAATGGCAGTGGATTCCTCAGGGATATGCATTTCAGGATTGATGCGATACGATCGTATTTCTTCTTTGCCGTTGGGATAAACCTTTAATAGCGATATCTCTACAATTCTATCCTTAGTGATATTAATTCCCGTAGTTTCCAAATCGAAAAAAACCAACGGATTTTTTAAATTCAATTTCATAGTACTTATTCGTTCAACATCATCGGCATTAACAAAACCAACATATCTTCATTTTCCTCTTTTTCTTCCGGAAGGATAAGGCATGCACGGGAAGGGTCTGAAAGTTCCAAACGAACATCAGCAGAAGGAATATTATTAAGAATATCGATTAAAAAAACCGCTTTAAAACCAATATTCATGGCATTTCCTTCATAATTGCAAGGAATAATTTCTTCAGCTGCCGTAAGATAATCGATATTTTGCGCAGAAGCCACTATTTTATCTTGCGAAAATTGCAATTTAACCAGACTGCTTGATGGATCGGAAAAAACGGATACCCTTTTCAGTGCACTGAGAAAAGCAAGTCGGTCGAGAACAACATGATTGGGATTATTTTGAGGGATAACGGAATTATAGTTTGGATAGCGCCCTTCTACAAATCGGCACACCATCGTATATTTGGGTGTAGTGATATAGGCATTATTTTCATCGAACTTGATTTGTACTTCACCCGATTCCCTTGGAAGTAACGATTTAAGCAGATTTGCCGGTTTTTTAGGCAGAATGAACGAGGATTGAGTCGCTCCTTTTGCCTCCTTAGTAATAATACGCACCAATTTGTGTCCGTCAGAGGCAACAAAAGTAAGATCATCAGGAGTAATGTCAACATAAATACCGCTCATAACAGGTCGAAAATCGTCATCTGCTGTAGCAAACAAGCTACGGTTAATTCCCTCGAACAACACCTGTGCATCCAAAACAAGAGCCGAAGCCGATTCGCTGAGAGGCTTCGGCTGAGGATATTCATCTCCTTTTAATCCTACGAAATTGTATTTACCGTTGTGATAGTAAATGTATACTTCCAATGTTTCATCGTTAACATCAATCGTTAACGGCTGATCGGGTAATTCTCTCAACGGATCAAGCAAATTTTTGGCATTAATAGCAACCATCCCGTTACCTTCCGCATCACTTACTTCCACAAAAGTTTCCAACCGTACTTCATTATCTGCCGCGGTAAGCATCAATTTATTCCCCTCCAAAGAAAGCAAAAAACACTCCAATATAGGAAGATTGCTTTTGGGATTAATAACTCTGCTTATGGCTTGCAGAGGATTGAACAAAGCCGCACTTGATACTACAAATTTCATAGAATATGATTTTTATAATGATTTACTTTTTAAATTTAATTGAGCAAATATATAAAATTATCTTTGAGTAGGAGTAGGGTTACCCGATTTTTTATTTCTCGGATGATGTTCTATAATCTCTTGTCTGAGAAAATTTCGATCGATATGGGTATAAATTTCGGTAGTAGTAATTTTCTCATGTCCAAGCATTTCCTGAATAACGCGAATATTAGCTCCTCTTTCTAAAAGATGGGTAGCAAAAGAATGCCTGAAAACATGCGGGCCGATTTTTTTCTTCAGGTTTACAGCATCGGCATATTGCTGAATATAATGATACACGGTTATTCGTGAAATAGCCGATCCTCTTGAACTTAAAAAAACAACATCCTCGTTCCCTTTTTTTACTTTCATCTGTTTTCGGTAAAGAAGGTAGTCGTTGATTTTTTGAATAGCAATATCCGAAATAGGAACTAGGCGCTGCTTGCTGCCTTTCCCTTCAACACGGATAAAACCTTCATCGAAAAAAAGATCCGAAAACTTCAAATTAGTAAGTTCAGAAACACGTAAACCGCAACTATAAAGCGTTTCAATAATGGCATAATTTCGCGTACCTTCTACCGTTGAAACATCAATTGCACCCAGGATGGCATCGATTTCCTCAAGAGAAAGTACCACCGGCAATTTCAATCCGATTTTAGGAATTTCCAACAATTCGGCCGGATCATCCGATATATAGTCATTCAATACAAGAAACCTAAAAAAAGATTTTACCCCTGATATGATGCGTGCTACCGATCGAGGAACGATATTCAGATCATGCAATTCGGCAACAAATTCTTCCAAATGATTATAGGTTATGTTTTGATAAGTAAGTTGGCGTGCCTCAACAAAAGCGTTAAACTTCCGGAGATCGGTCAAATAGGCATTTATGGTATTTCTCGACAAATTTTTCTCCAGCAATAAATACCGTTTATACCTATCAATAAGAGAATTGTGTGTCATTTTATTTTTGCTGCTCTTCTCTTTTTTCTTTTTCGAATTCTTTGGGCAACGTCAACGCCGAATACAGCAAAAAAACCATCGCAATGAGCATGACCAGTGCCCACTCATTTCGCCGGCGAAACATCAAATAAGTCGAGAAAGCCATTAATATACAAGATAACAGCTGAAAATTGTATAATCGTTTTCCCCGAATACTCTTGCCCGGATAAGGAGTAATTATGGTAATTACAGTAAAGGTTACAACACCAACCGCCATTATCCAAGGAACAACAGTCGGCATTAAAAAATAACCCGCTGCGGCCAATAAAATGATTACTCCGGAAATCCGAAAAACAGTGTCTTTTGTTTTGCTCATTAAATACTCCTTTTATATCTTTGAATCACTCGATAATGAAAACTTCTTCGTTTTCTTTTTTCATCAAATAATTTTCACGGGCAAATTTTTCGAGGTCTTCTTTGCTCGATTGAAGTTCATTCAATTTCGTTTTATTGGTATCGATTTGTGCCCGATAAAATTCAATCTGCTTTTTTAAATCCTTTATTTGCCTGTCATACTTCACTCTTTTTAGGAGACTGCTGTCGCTAAAGAAAAAAAGCATAGCGATTAACGCCACAACAATAAAAAGTTGATAACGATTTAATCCCGCTATGGTCTTATGCTTATTTTTCTCTTTCTCCATTATATCGAGCTCTTGTTTTCTCTTGCAAAAATAACAATATTTTCAAGCATTGATACGATTTTTACCCGAATAAAAAAAGATATTCTCGATTTTTTCGGTGAAATTTCAACAAAATAGGTTATCTTTACAACCCTGTTGCTAAATTTTTACTTTCTCATGACAAAAAAGATTCTTATATCCACACTTGTTCTCTTTTTAACGATTAATTGCACATTTGCGTGTACGAATTTTCTTGTCGGAAAAAAAGCATCCAACGATGGATCTACCATGATTTCATATGCTGCCGATTCTTTTAGTTTATACGGAGAACTTTATCACTGGCCGGCCAGAACCTATAAACCCGGCGAAATGCTCGAAGTATACGAATGGGATACAGGAAAATATCTTGGAAAGATACCCCAAGCTTCTCAAACCTTCAACGTTATCGGTAACATGAACGAATATCAGGTATCCATCGGAGAAACTACCTTTGGCGGAAGAACCGAATTAGTTGACACCACAGGAATTATCGATTACGGAAGTCTCATATATATTGCTTTACAACGGTCAAAAACTGCTCGCGAAGCCATAAAAATAATGACCGATTTAGTCTTTGAATATGGCTATTATAGCGAAGGCGAATCATTCTCAATTGCCGACCCCAATGAAATATGGATCCTGGAAATGATTGGGAAGGGGACGGGGAACAAAGGTGCCGTTTGGGTTGCTATACGTATCCCTGACGATTGTGTTTGTGCACATGCCAATCACGCCAGAATCCATCAATTTCCTTTAAACGATCCCGAAAATTGCCTTTACGCTCCCGATGTCATTTCTTTCGCCCGCGAGAAAGGATACTTCGAGGGAGAGGACAACGAATTCAGTTTTTCAAAAGCATATGCTCCCCTTGATTTTGGGGCACTGCGTTTTTGCGAAGCCCGTGTTTGGTCTTTTTTTAACCATGTAAACAAAGACATGGCCAAATACGTTACGTATGCAAAAGGAGAGACTACGAGCCCGATGCCTCTTTACATTAAACCCGATCGAAAAATAGCAATTGAAGATGTGCAGGCATACATGCGCGACCATTACGAAAACACCGAACTCGACTGGCGATTCGATGTGGGTGCAGGCCCATTCAACTGTCCTTACCGGTGGTCTCCTTTAACATGGAAAGTCGATTCTGTAGAATATTTCAACGAACGCCCTGTCGCAACACAACAAACCGGATTTTCTTTTGTTGCACAAATGCGTTCTTGGTTGCCCAACGAAATTGGCGGGATACTTTGGTTTGGCGTAGATGATGCTGCGCAAAATGTTTACTATCCTGTATATTGCGGAAATACACAAGTACCCGAAGAGATGGCGACAGGCAATGGCGATTTCATTACATTTTCATGGACATCGGCTTTCTGGATACATAATTGGGTTTCGAATATGGTGTACAGCCGTTACAAGGACATGATTAAAGATGTACAAAAACTTCAAACAACGCTCGAAAGCGGTTTTAGAAACCATCAACCCGAGGTGGAAAAAGAAGCACTGAATTTATACAAAAAGAAGAAAGCCGTTGCCGTAAACTATTTAACAAATTACACAAATTCTGTAGTAAAAGACGGTGTCGCTCAATGGAAAAAACTTGGAGAATATCTACTTGTCAAATACATGGACGGTGTAATCAAGAAAGAAGAAAACGGCGTATTCAACCGAAATTCCTATGGAAAACCGGCATTTCCTAACCGACCGGGTTATCCGGAAGACCATTATCGCCGCATCATAAAAGAAACAGGGGATCGTTATAAAGTTCCCCAAAAATAAAAATAAGATAGTCAAACAGATTTTGAAATAATTATGGACGACAACACATTATTATCACTGGTAACTGCCAAAGCCGAAGAATGGCTTAAAGGCAATTATGACGCCGAGACAAAGGCAGAAGTGCAAAAAATGCTCGATAGCGAAGACAAAACACAACTCATCGATGCTTTCTATAAAGACCTGGAATTTGGAACAGGCGGTCTTCGCGGCATCATGGGTGCAGGAACCAACCGCATGAACATTTATACGGTTGGAGCAGCTACACAGGGACTTTCGAATTATTTGCTGAAAGAATATGCGGGAAAAAACGGAATTAAAGTTGTGGTAGGGCATGACTGCCGCAACAATAGTCGCAAATTTGCCGAAATAACAGCCAACATCCTTAGTGCCAACGGCATAAAAGTTTATCTCTTTGAAAGCCTACGTCCAACACCTGAAGTGTCGTATGCCATCCGAAAATTGGGATGCAAAAGTGGGGTCATGATTACCGCATCACATAATCCGAAAGAATATAACGGCTATAAAGTTTACTGGGAAGACGGTGCCCAAGTATTGGCCCCTCACGACAGAAATATTATTGCCGAAGTAAACCGGATTAAAGGAATTGAAGAAATCAAATTCGAGGGAAATAAAGATTTGATCAAAATCATAGGGAAAGAGATGGACATGGCGTTCATTGAAGAGGTTAAAAAGCTCGTTCTTTCACCGGAAGCCATAGCACGCCATAAAAACCTGAAAATGGTTTATACCCCTCTGCACGGAACAGGGATTACCCTTGTTCCTCCTACCCTGGAGGCAATCGGCTTTACAAATGTCATCCATGTGCCTGAGCAAGATGTGATCAGTGGTGACTTCCCCACTGTTGCTTCCCCCAACCCTGAGGATCAGGCAGCATTGGACCTGGCCATAAAAAAAGCCATCGAAACCGACGCAGAAATCGTAATGGCAACCGATCCCGATGGCGACCGCATCGGAACGGCTATCCGTGATGCCGAAGGTGACTTCATGCTTTTAAACGGCAATCAGGCCATGCTCATCTTTCTTTATTATCTTATTACCCGAAGAAAAGAACTGAACAAACTCACGGGAAAAGACTACGTGGTCAAAACCATCGTTTCTACCGAACTGGTAAGCCCCATTGCAAAACGCTACGGTGTAGAAATGTTTGATTGCTATACCGGATTCAAATGGATTGCCAGCATTATCCGCAAAAACGAAGGGCTGAAACAATTCATTGGCGGCGGAGAAGAAAGTTATGGTTTTTTGGCCGGCGATTTCGTACGCGACAAAGACTCCGTATCGGCATGTGCTTTGTTTGCCGAGATTGCAGCATGGGCAAAAGACAACGGTAAAACCATGTATGAGCTTTTGCAGGATATATACATCGAATACGGATACTCAAAAGAGGTAAACATCTCACTCGTCAAGAAGGGCAAAGAAGGAGCCGATGAAATTGAAGCAATGATGAAGGAATATCGAAGCAATCCATTCAAAACACTGGCAGGATCGCCCGTAATTTTGATGAAAGATTTCGTTGCTCTTGAAGCCATAGACTTCATTAATAACGAACATATAGCACTTGAGATGCCAACCACCTCAAACGTACTTCAGTTTTTTACCGAAGACAATACAAAATTATCGATCCGACCATCGGGAACCGAACCGAAAATAAAATACTATATCGAAGTACACGGAACGGCAAATTCAAGAGAAGAAATTAGCGAAGCCGAAAAAAAGGCTATCGACAAAATTAATGCAATCCGCAACGAGTTAAACATTTAAACATAAAACAATGAAGAAAAAATTAACAATTGCACTTGTAGCCCATGATCAGCGCAAAGCCGATATGGTTGATTGGGTAATTTATAATGCGGAGTTTTTATCGCAACATCACCTGGTATGCACAGGGACCACCGGCGCATTAGTAAAACGAGCCCTTATCAACAAAGGATTTCAACCTGATGTAGAATGTAAAAATTCGGGGCCTATGGGTGGTGACGTTGAAATTGCAGCTATGGTGGTTGAGAAAAAAATCAATTTGGCCGTTTTTCTTATCGATGATCTCAATCCGCAGCCTCATGAAGCCGATATCATGATGTTGTTACGTCAATGTCGGGTTCACAACGTCCCGATTGCATGCAATCGGTACAGTGCCGATCTGATGATTACCAGCACCTTATGGGATGATGAAACCTATGTTCCTACACCACCCCGTTACGAAAAATTTGACAGAGATAAATTTAATCTCTGAATTTCTTTTTCTTCATAACGCAGAAAACGCCGATCAAAAAAATCGGCGTTTTCTTTTTAAATAAAATAAAAAGTTATTGAACCAGATTCAATTCATTCACAATATGAGGAGCTTTCATGATTTTATCGATTACGAAAAGCACGTAACGAATATCCACGCTGATCGTACGCTGCATTTCCGGTTCAAAAACAACATCACCACTTAAAGCTTCCCAATTTCCGTCGAATGCAAGACCTAACAATTCAGCCTTCCCGTTAAAAACCGGACTCCCCGAATTTCCTCCGGTAATGTCGTTATCCGATAAGAAACACGCATGCATTTTCCCATCCTTGTCGGCATATCGATCGAAATCGGCCATTTTCAATATATCCAGAATAAAAGGTTGAACTTCAAATTCGGGGTCACCGGGTATTTCTTTTTCCAATACCCCTTGGGTCGTACTGAAATAGTGATACCAAACCGCATCCCTCGGCTGATACCCTCTTACCGTGCCATAGCTCAACCGTTGCGTAAAATTGGCATCGGGATAAAATTCCTTATTGGGATTCATTTCCATTAATGCCGACATGAATTTGCGTTCGCCTTGCATAATTTTTTCGTAAGCAGGGATCATTTGCGAAGATAATTCATATCCCATATCTTTTACCGAAAGAGCCAATTCCATAGCCGGATCTTTAATCAATTTTTTGATATCGGTCGTTTTCAGTAATTCGAGTAAATCGTCGAGATTGGTAAATTTGGAACGTTTAAACAGCCAATCGGCATATTTATCATAATCCCCTTTGAACTTTTTTTGGATAGTTTTATAAATATCCGGATGATATTGCTCCGGAACACGTTCGGCATACAATTTCATCAATGCGGCCAGTACTTTTTTATCGAGGTCGGGATTATAATTTTTATAAGCATTAATGATACGATCGGAAATGAATTCCTGTTTTTCCTGCTGAGAACCATTGGTATCGAATTGGAGAATAGTATTTGCAAAACGTATGATTTCGATTCCATTATGAAATGTTTCCAAAAAATAGGTAGTATACTTGGCCAAATCGTTGGTTTCTGTATAGGCCTCCTTCAACATACTCAACACATCACCATATTTTTCTTTCCTTTGCATATCACTGTTAATCCATTCCTCCATCCGACTTTCCAATGATTCCTTTTTGGAAACCACATCCAGTTTTACCAAAGCCTCATTCATCCCTCTGGCATTTTTCCAGTAATTGGAACTGCCCGCATATTTCGAAGCATACTTGATACGCGTTACATCGCTTTTTGTCATAGCATCCCACCAAATTTGCTGTTTCACACCCCGAACTTCGATGCGGGGTTTATTTTCGGACTCCATCATTTGTTTGATTCCCCACGATGAAAGGTAACGCTGCGTACGACCCGGATAACCTATCGTCATGGCATAATCACCGTCTGTCATTCCTTTCAACGAAACAGGGACTACATATTTGGGCCTGTAAGGCACATTGTCTTTACTGTATTCAGCCGGTTTATTGTTCTTGTCGGCATAAACCCGAAACACAGAAAAATCGCCCGTGTGGCGAGGCCACATCCAATTATCGGTCTCTCCTCCGAACTTCCCGATAGACTGAGGAGGCGCTATAACCAAGCGTACATCACGAAATACATCATAAACAACCCTATAATATTTATTCCCTGCATAAAAAGGGATTACTTGTGCATCTATAAAAGGATTTTCCTCGTACTCTTTTAACAGCAAGTCGGAAATAGAATCAATAGCTAACTCGCGTTGAACTTCGTTCAAAACCGAGGGAATTTTCGGCAAGATTTCATCGGTAACATCCTGCATTGACCGAAGGAAAGAAACCGTTACTCCGTCTGCCTGCAGTTCGTTTTCATAAGAATCGGCCATGAATCCGTTTTTCAGGTAATCATGTTCTATAGAACTCAATTTCTGAATAGCATCATAACCACAATGATGATTGGTAAAAATCAATCCCTGATCCGACACAGCTACACCACTGCATCCTCCGCCAAAAATAACCACGGCATCTTTCAAAGACGGATTCTCCTCATCGTACAATTGATCGATCGGAAAAACAAAACCAAGCTCCTGCATACGGGCAATACTTTGTTTGTTGAGTTCCTTCAAAATCCACATACCTTCGTCGGCAAAAGCGACGAATGCTACAAACAAAAGTGCAATCGATAAAAATGTTTTTTTCATTAAAACAAGTATTACTGTATCTACAATATTTATTTATGTTGAAAATATTTCCCGATAACCGGTATTTCTCGCAAAGGTAATTCCTTTTTTATTACTCTCCATAGATAAATACCAATTAATAGGGTATTAATAATTAGTCGAAGACCTATCGCGGGTATAACAAAACGGCTAAATGTCATAACGGCAAATAGCATTAAGGCTAATCCAAAAAACGAACCGATGGCTTTCAAATCATAATCGATAGGATAATTCTTCTGCCCCAAATAATAGGATATCGACATCATTAACAAATTGGCAAAGAAAGAAGCCCATGCACATGCCAAATATCCAAAACGAGGGATAAATGCGACATTGATGCCAATCGTTACTGCCAAACCGATTAACGAGAGGTATGCGCCCCATTTTGTTTGGTCGGTAAGTTTGTACCACAACGACAGGTTGAAATAAATGCCGAAGAAAAGTTCTCCCATCATCACAATGGGCACTACAATCAACCCTTCGTGATAAGTAGATTTTATCAAATACTTGATCACATCGAGATACCCCATAACCCCCAAAAAAATCAGCAACCCAAACAATATAAAATATTTGGTAGCGTCGGCATACGCAACTTTATTATTCGCAGCCTCTTTATTCTTTGCAAAAATAAAGGGTTCGAATGCGTATCGAAAAGCCTGTGTAAACATAACCATGATTACCGCGATTTTAAAACATGCCGAATAAATTCCCAATTGCGTCATTGCATTCGCTTTGTCGGGATAAAGCCAAGGAAAAACAATTTTATCGATCGTCTGATTCAATATACCGGCAATGCCCAGGATAAGCAGTGGAAGCGAATATTTGAGCATTCGTTTTAATAATGCTTTATCGAACGTATACTTTACTCGAAGTTGGGGAATAAGAAACATCGATTGAATAAAGGTTGCGAGCAAATTGGAGATCAAAACATAATCCACTCCGTTTTCGAGATTAAACCAAGCAAAAGAATCGGGATATCTTTTTGCCAACCAAGGACATACTACAAAGAAAAACAAATTAAAGGTTATATTCAGCACAACAAATAGAACCTTAATAAAGGCAAAACGCAACGGACGCTTCTGATAACGCAGCCATGCAAAAGGGATGGAACAGAAAGCATCCATTGACAAAATAATAGCCATTATCAGTACATAATGAGACTTGATGTCAGGGCTACCGGTAATACCTGTAATGGGTTTCAAAAAAAGAATCACAAACAAAAGAAAAACAAGCGTTGTTGTGCCGATACTTATCAACGTTGTTGAATAAACCGTATGAGGATTTTCTTCATTCTTGTTGGCAAACCGAAACAATCCGGTTTCCATGCCGTAGGTCAAAATCACAATAATCAGTGCCGTCCAGCCATACAAATTAGAGATCACCCCCATCTGTGCCTGACTCACCAGTACATAGGACCATAGCGGCGTAAGCAGCCAATTCAGGAATTTACCCACGATACTGCTTATGCCATAAATTGCGGTTTCTTTTGCCAATGTTTTTATTCCCCCCGCCATATTTTCACCTTATGCTCAACTGTTAAATCGTTTCCGGATATAGCTGCAAAAATAACATTATTCTCCCGATTTCACCGAGTACTCCTCTCTAAAATCAACTTCATTTATTATCTTTAAGTGGATAGGTTATTAAAATCTCGAAAAAAACCGTTTACTTTGTACTTTCAAATAAAAACGCATAGGAATAAATTCAATAGAAGCCGGATCGTTACTCTCAGATCCCGGATATTTATATAAAATATGGCACAAGAAGACGTTTTCAAGAAAATTGTATCGCACTGCAAAGAATATGGTTTTGTATTTCCTTCAAGTGAAATATACGATGGGTTGAGTGCAGTGTACGATTATGGACAAATGGGTGTTGAGCTCAAAAACAACATCAAAAAATACTGGTGGGACAGCATGACTTTATTGCACGAAAATATTGTAGGCATCGATGCGGCAATTTTCATGCACCCTACTGTGTGGAAAGCATCGGGGCATGTGGATGCCTTTAACGACCCCTTGATCGATAATAAGGATAGCAAAAAACGCTATCGTGCCGACACGTTGATCGAAGATTATCTTGCAAAGCTGGATGAAAAAATAGACAAAGAAATAAAGAAAGCAGCCAAACGTTTTGGCGACAGTTTCGACGAGAAAAAATTCCGCGAAACCAATCCCCGTGTAATCGAGTATCAGAAACATCGCGACGAAGTGCACGAGCGATACAAGAAAGCAATGAACGAGAACGATTTTACCGAATTGCGGCAACTCATTATCGATTGCAATATTGTATGTCCGGTTAGCGGTACGTGTAATTGGACGGAAATCCGCCAGTTTAACCTGATGTTTGCCACCGAAATGGGATCAACTTCCGATGGAACAATGAAAGTATATCTCCGTCCCGAAACAGCACAAGGTATTTTTGTGAATTTTCTCAACGTACAAAAAACCGGCCGGATGAAGATTCCTTTCGGGATTGCCCAAATCGGAAAAGCTTTCCGAAACGAAATTGTAGCTCGTCAATTTATTTTCCGCATGCGGGAATTCGAACAAATGGAAATGCAGTTTTTTGTAACACCCGGTGATGAAATGAAATGGTTCAATTACTGGAAAAACCTGCGCATGAAATGGCACTTGGCATTGGGGTTCAGTAAAGAAAACTATCGTTTTCACGATCACGACAAACTTGCCCATTATGCCAATGCGGCAACCGATATCGAATTTAACATGCCGTTCGGGTTCAAAGAAGTAGAAGGTATCCATTCGCGTACCGATTTCGATTTAAGTCAGCACGAAAAATACTCCGGCAAAAAAATGCAATATTTCGATCCCGAATTAAATCAATCATACACCCCCTACGTAATAGAAACATCCATTGGATTAGACAGAATGTTCCTCTCCATTATTTCTGCCGCATATTGCGAAGAGACCCTTGAAGGAGGTGAAACGCGCGTAGTACTAAAAATTCCGCCCGCACTGGCTCCGGTAAAGCTGGCCGTTCTTCCATTGGTCAAAAAAGACGGTTTGCCGGAAAAGGCCCAAGAAATAATGGAGATGCTGAAATTCAGCTTCACCTGCCAATACGACGAAAAAGACAGCATCGGAAGGCGCTACCGCCGCCAGGATGCCATCGGAACGCCTTATTGCGTAACAGTAGATCACCAAACCTTGGAAGACAATACGGTAACCATTCGCGAACGCGATACGATGAAGCAGGAACGTGTCCTTATTCCTGATGTGGAAAAGGAAATTACAGCAAAAACCAATATTAAAAACCTGTTGAAAATG
>ENA-UOYA01002355-UOYA01002355.1-activated-sludge-metagenome-genome-assembly--contig:-NODE-2355-length-18320-cov-7.815987_pt1 | contig 18320 bp, 13 predicted proteins | sample MGYA00238163_ERZ764804 | MGnify/ENA primary metagenome ERZ764804 (study PRJEB28919, sample SAMN05720223) | activated sludge metagenome | isolation source: Anaerobic digester | place: Hong Kong... | reverse complement strand
CCTGCGCGCTGCGTGGCTGCGGCCTGACTGACGCGCTCGGTCACCAGCCGGGCAACGCCCGCCGCCCGATCATAGCGCGCGCGCCGGGCAAGGCCTGAATCAACCACGATGCGCACGCCATCAATCGTGAGGCTCGTTTCCGCAATCGCGGTGGCGAGGATAACTTTGCGCCGGGAACCTCTCCGAATCGCGGCACGCTGTTCGGCGGGATCCAGGCTGCCGTGCAGACGATGGATGTCCGCGGAAATGCCCGCCAGCCGCTCTGCTGTCCGCTCGATCTCGCCGACGCCGGGCAGGAAGGCGAGGATGTCACCCTCCTCCTCGCCCAGCGCGCGACGGATGGCGGCGGCCATTTCATCCTCGATGCGCGCTTCGGCACGTCGCCCGATATGGCGCAGCGCGAGCGAAAAGATCTTGCCTTCGCTTTCGATGACGGGGCCACCCAGCAGCCTGGCAAAGCGCGACCCATCAAGCGTGGCGGACATGGCGACAAGGCGCAGATCGGGCCGCAGCCCGGCTTGGGCGTCAAGCGCGAGCGCAAGGCCGAAATCGCTGTCGAGGCTGCGCTCGTGCACTTCATCGAACAGCACGGCAGAAACACCCGCCAGTTCCGGGTCGGCTTGTATGCGGTTGCGGAAAATGCCTTCGGTCAGCACGAGAATGCGCGTGGCGGCGGACTGGCGGCTGTCCATGCGCGTCGCATAGCCCACCATCTGCCCCACGGGCGCGCCCATCAGTTCGGCAATGCGCTCAGCCGCCGCGCGCGCGGCAAGGCGGCGGGGAGAGAGCAGCAGAATCTGCCCGGTGCACCAGCCTTCGCCCAGCAGGGCAGGCGCTACCGCAGTCGTCTTGCCCGCGCCCGGAGGTGCCACCAGCACGGCATTGGGTGCCTGCGACAAAGCCGCAAGCAAATCGGGAAGTACGGCGTGGATCGGGAGCGTCACCGCCCTTTAATAAGCGCGCGCGATCGCGAATTCGACCGCTTCGATCAGCGCCGACTTTGCCTTGGAGGCCGGGAACATGCCAAGCGCGTCAATCGCGCGCTGGCCGTAGAGCCGGGCCTTTTCAAAGGTGTCGGCAATGGCGCGCGTGCCATCGAGCAGCGTCTTGGCGTGCGCAAGGTCCTCATCCGAGACGCGGCGGCCTTCCATCGCGTCTTTCCAGAAGGCGCGGTCGGCTTCATTGCCGCGCGCCATGGCGAGGATGACCGGCAGCGTCATCTTGCCGTCGCGGAAATCGTCGCCCACGCCCTTGCCCATGGTTTCAGCGTCCGACGCATAGTCAATGGCATCATCGACCAGCTGGAAGGCAATGCCGAGATTGCGGCCATAGGAATCGAGCGCCATCTCCACTGTCTCGTCGCGCTCGGCGATGACGGCGGAGATGCGGCAGGCAGCGGCGAACAATGCCGCCGTCTTGGCGCCGATAATGTCGAGATAATGGTCTTCGGTGGTTGCCACCTGGCGCTGCGCGGTCAGCTGGTTGACTTCGCCTTCCGAAATCACGGCGCTCGCGTTCGAGAGAATCTTCAGCACCTTGAGGCTGCCATCTTCCACCATCAGCTCAAACGCGCGGCTGAACAGGAAGTCGCCAACGAGCACACTCGCCGAATTGCCCCAGATGACATTGGCGGTTTTGCGGCCACGGCGCAGGTCGGAATGATCGACCACATCATCGTGCAGCAGCGTGGCTGTGTGGATGAACTCCACCGAGGCGGCGAGCTGATATTGGCGGTTTCCGGGATAATCGAGCAGCGCCGACGTCGCGAGCGTCAGCATCGGGCGCATCCGCTTGCCGCCGCTTGCGATCAGATGACCCGCCAATTCGGGGATCAGCGGGATTTGCGACTTCATCCGGTCAAGGATGACGGCATTGACCTCGTTCATGCCCGACGCCACAAGCGCCATCATCGGATCGAGCGAGGGGGCCGCGGAATTCGGTAGCCTGTGAATGGTAGCCGTCATATGGGGCGCTCTGGCGGCGCTTCGTCGCAAAGGCAAGGAAAACAGGGTTGCATCTGGCAGCTTTTGGCGAAACTGGAAGAGAGATGACAGACGAAACCCTGCAACGCTATCGCGAAAGCATCGACAATATCGATGCAGCGGTAATCTATATGCTCGCCGAACGCTTCAAGGTGACCAAGGCCGTGGGCGAGCACAAGGCCAAGACCGGGCTTCCCGCCGCGGATTCGGGACGCGAAAAGCGCCAGATAGAGCGGCTGCGCCGTCTGGCGACCGACGCCAATCTTGATCCGGAATTTTCGGAAAAATTCCTGCGCTTCATCATCGATGAAGTCATCCGCCATCATCAGCGGATCCAGAACGGCAGCTAGAGGGCGCCTCCCGCCGTTCATTCCGTCATGCTGAACTTGTTTCAGCATCCATGACCACCGCCGGAAAATGGTTCGCGCAGAGGCGCGGAGAACGCGGAGGGTTCATTCTTTCCCGCTTGTCCCGAGCGACGTCGAGGTACGTGGGCACAAGCGTGTCTCGACTTCGCTCGACATGAACGGGGTTGGAGGTTCGGCAAAGATTTGGCGGATCGCGGCAAGACGCATGACGTCTGGATGAAGAACGGTCCGGGTGATCCCCGATTTGCCCGGCCCCATTGCCGAAATGCCTCCCACTCCCTAGCTAGGGCGCATGGCAGATCCCTATTCGACTTTGGGGGTGGCGAAGGGCGCTAGCGAGGCCGAGATCAAAAAGGCCTATCGCAAGCTTGCCAAGGAGCTGCACCCCGACACGAACCGCGACAACCCCAAGGCAGCCGAGCGTTTTTCGCAGGTGGCGGCGGCCTATGACCTGTTGTCCGACAAGGACAAGCGCGCGCAATTTGATCGCGGCGAGATCGACGAAAATGGCCAGCCGCGCAATCCGTTTGCGGGCGGCGGCAACCCCTTTGGCGGCGGCGGCTTCCGGCAGGGTCCGGGCGGCTTCAGCGGTGGTGCTGAAGGCATGGACTTTGGCGACATCTTCGACGGCCTGTTCGGCGGGCGCGGACGTGGCGGTCCGGGCGGCGGCTTTGGCGGCTTCGGGCGTCAGGCCCCGCCGCAAAAGGGCGCGAATGTCGCCTATCGGCTGGCGGTGCCCTTTGAGGATGCCGCCACGCTGAAACCGCAGCGCATCACGCTGTCCGATGGCAAGACAATTGATCTGAAGCTCCCGGCAGGCGTCGAATCGGGCACGCAGATGAAGCTCGGCGGCAAGGGCCAGCCGGGTCCGGGCGGCGCTGGCGATGCCATCGTGACGATCGAAATCGGCAATCACGCCTTTTTCACGCGCGAGGGGGATAATGTGCGGATCGATCTCCCCATTACACTCGTCGAGGCGGTGAAGGGCGGGCCGGTGAAAGTGCCGACGGTTGACGGCGCGGTGATGCTCAACGTCCCCAAGGGCGCGACCTCAGGCAAGACGCTGCGCCTGCGCGAGCGCGGCTTTACCGGCAAAGGCGGCAAGCGCGGCGACCAGCTCGTTACGCTCATCGTTGATCTGCCGCAGGAAGATGCCGCGCTCGAGGCCTTTGTCGAAAGCTGGACCGACAGCCGCAACCCCCGCGCCAAGCTGGGCGTTTAAGAGGCGCTGCGCTTCTGCATCAGCCTTTCCAATCCATCCCAGCTTTCGAATCCGGCCCATTTGACCGGGGTGGGATGAGAAAGAGGGTGGGCCAGTCCTGCTTCTTCGATTGTCAGGTCCATCCGGCTGAAATTGCACGGCGCACAGGTGATGACCATGTTCTCAAGGGAACTGTCTCCGCCTCTTGCATTCGGAATGATATGATCAAACTGCAGCCATAAACACTGTAGTGCTGCGTGCTGGTCCTTGTTCATCCGCCCCCACGGAACTGCATTTGGATACAGCGCGCTCAGCAGCTTGCGGATACGCGGGTCGATAACAGGAATGCCACAGAATCGGCAATGATGACCGTCACGCTCGAGCATATGACGCCGCACTTCTGCTGTCGGCATTCTTGGCACAGGCCTTAACGTCAGTGGTAATTTTGGAGGATGGTTCGACATCACGAGCTGGTGATGCCTCCTGCCTCTTTTCCCCCACGCAAAGTCGGTAAAGTCCCAAATAATTGCGTCGTCAGCGCGTTTGAGGAGCTGTTCCGCTTGCTGCCGGTCGCCAGCAAGATGTGCGTCGGCCGCATCACTTAGCAGTGCCGCAGCTTGGAAAATCTCATCGATAGGCTCGAAGAGATATTGCCGGTTCAATCCCGCGCTCCGTCTGTCATCCAATGCAAGCCTTCTCCGAGCTGCCACAAGATGTCTGCCGCGCTCCGCGTTGTATCATCGTTGATTTCTGAATTGCTCAGTGCTTGGGCAATCGTGTTGACCGCAATCACGATCCGCTTGATGGATCTCTCAAATTCGTCAGTCGTAATGTCGCTTCCGGAATTGAGTGCTGACTCGCAGGTGCTAATCGCCCGCTCCATGCGAAGCTGAGCCATGTGCAATAGCTGTGCAGTTTGACTCACGCCGTCTCATTCCCAAGCATTCTGGCTCGAAAAGTTTAGATGAGGTTGGAGCTGGCTTGTCAACCGGCGGAGGTGAATAGGCTTTTGACGCTTGCGTGCAGCTTGTCTATTTCCTCTGGATGATCAGCATCTATGGCCATTCCCGACAGTGGGCGACAACGTCGCTGTTTGGGAAGGCCATTGCCGAACTCGGGGTCTAACTCTCATGCTGCAACAGTCCCCGGAAACGCCCGAGGCGCGACGCAGGCATCCGGGGGCGCATCCGCACAAGCGTGGTTTCTGGGGGCATCTGGGGCCGGGTTCAAAGGGCTTCGAAATTGTCCGCCGCGTGGTCGTTGGCGTTTATAGCGACGGGTTTTTGCACGCAGGCAACCTTGCCTATCTGACGCTGCTCACGGTTTTTCCCTTCTTCATCGTCATGGCGGCGGTGACGCAGCTTCTTGGCCGGCCCGAAGAGAATCTGGCGGCGATCCACTCGCTGCTCGTGGCATTGCCGCCCAGCGTGCGCGTGACCATCGAGGGGGCTGCGCGCGAGATGCTCTTGGCGCGCACCGGGCCGCTGCTCTGGTTTGGCGCGATTGTGGGTCTCTGGACCGTCAGCAGCTTCATCGAGACGATCCGAGACATTCTGCGCCGCGCTTATGGCACGGGCTATGACCGGCCTTTCTGGCATTACCGGCTGTTCGGCATTGCGATTGCCTTCATCGCGGTGGCGCTGATTCTCTTCGCGCTCGCGGCGCAAATTGCCGTGACCGCCCTGGAGCAGGTCGTGTTCCGTTTCCTGCCCGCCGCGCAGCATCTGCTGACGTTCGAGACGGGCTGGATGTGGACGTCGGCGGCTGTTTTTGGCGGATTGTTCGCGTTGTTCTGGACGCTCGCGCCCTCGGCTTATCGTGGGGCGGCCTTCCCGAAATGGCCGGGCGCGCTCGCGACGACCTTGTGGTGGGGCGGTGCGCTTGCCCTGCTGCCGCCCGCCATTGCGCTCTTTGGCGGCTATGCGCTCACCTATGGCAGCCTTGCCGGTGTCATCGTTGCGCTGCTGTTTTTCTGGATAGTCGGATTCGGGCTTGTTATTGGGGCGCATCTGAACGCGGCGCTGGCCAACCCAGCCCCAAGAGAACCGCGACAAACCAACAACATCCTCGAAGAAGGGAACGGCTAAATGGCGGGTTATATGGCAGGCAAGCGGGGCCTCATCATGGGGTTGGCGAACGACAAGTCGCTGGCCTGGGGCATTGCGCAAAAGCTGCGCGACGAAGGCGCCGAGCTGGCTTTCTCCTATCAGGGCGAGGCGCTGGAAAAGCGCGTGCGCCCGCTGGCAGCCGAACTCGGCAGCGATTTCCTGATCGAATGCGACGTTGCCGACATGGCCGATCTCGACAAGGCGTTTGCAACGCTGGCAGCGCGCTGGCCCGCGATTGATTTCGTGGTTCACGCCATTGGTTATTCGGACAAGACTCAGCTTCGGGGCCGCTATTGCGACACGACGCTCGACAATTTCCTGATGACGATGAACATTTCGGTGTTCAGCTTCACGGCCGTCGCCCAGCGCGCAGCGGCGATGATGCCCAATGGCGGCTCGCTGCTGACGCTGACCTATTATGGCGCGGAAAAGGTCGTGCCGCATTACAATGTGATGGGCGTTGCCAAATCGGCACTGGAGACTTCGGTCAAATATCTCGCGGTCGATCTCGGTCGCGACAATATCCGCGTCAACGCAATCTCGGCGGGCCCGATCAAGACGCTTGCCGCCTCGGGCATCGGCGATTTCCGCTACATCATGAAGTGGAACGAGCTGAACTCACCGCTCAAGCGTAACACGACCATTGAAGATGTCGGCGGCGCGGGACTTTACCTCCTGTCAGACCTCTCCTCGGGCGTGTCGGGCGAAACGCATCACGTTGATTGCGGCTATCACGTCATCGGCATGAAGGCCGAAGACGCGCCGGATATTGCTCTGTCCTGAGCGCGTCCCCACTCCCGTCATCCTGAACTTGTTTCAGGATCCATGAGCACTGCGTTCGACAGACTAAGGTCATAGCTGGCGATGTCGATGCCAATGGATCCCGAAACAAGTTCGGGATGACGGACGGTGGGCTCCACTCTCAGTGCGCTCGGCGTCTCTGCGCGAACCTGATTGCATTGCCGCGCAAATCGCGGCATCGCAGGGCCATGAGTTTCAATACCTTTGGCCGCGTCTTCCGCTTCACCACCTGGGGGGAAAGCCATGGCCCCGCTCTGGGGGCTGTGGTCGATGGCTGCCCGCCGGGCCTTGCGCTCTCGGCAGAGGACATCCAGCCGTTTCTCGACAAGCGCCGCCCCGGCACCTCGCGCTTCACGACGCAGCGGCAGGAGCCCGATCAGGTCCGCATTCTTTCGGGCGTGTTTGAAGGGCGGACGACCGGCACGCCGATCAGCCTGATGATCGAGAATGTCGATCAGCGCTCAAAGGATTATTCGGATGTCGCCAAGGCCTATCGCCCGGGCCATGCTGACTACAGCTATGATGCCAAATACGGCTTTCGTGATTATCGCGGTGGCGGGCGCTCTTCGGCGCGCGAAACCGCCGCGCGCGTCGCGGCCGGTGGCGTTGCCCGCGCGGCGATCCCCGAAGTCTCGATTCTGGCCTATGTCGTCGAAGTCGGCGGCGACGCCATTGACCGCGACAATTTCGAAGTCAGCCAGATCGACAAGAATCCGTTCTTCTGCCCCGATGAAGCTGCCGCTGGTCGTTGGGAAAAGCTGGTGGACGAAGCCCGCAAGGCGGGCTCTTCGCTTGGCGCGGTTGTCGAATGCGTTGCGACGGGCGTACCCGCCGGATGGGGCGCGCCGCTTTATGCCAAGCTTGATAGCGAGTTGGCGTCCGCGATGATGAGCATCAATGCCGTCAAGGCGATAGAAATCGGCGCGGGCTTTGCCGCGGCCCGCCTGCGCGGCGAGGAAAATGCCGATCCGATGCGTCCGGGCAGCAATGCGCCGCAATTCCTTGCCAATAATGCCGGCGGCATCGCGGGCGGTATTTCGACCGGCCAGCCGGTTGTCGTGCGTGTGGCCTTCAAGCCGACATCGTCGATCCTGACACCGGTTGAAACCGTGACGCGCGAGGGCGAAGCGGCAGAAATCGTGACCAAGGGGCGGCATGACCCGTGCGTCGGCATTCGCGGGGCGCCCGTTGTCGAGGCGATGATGGCGCTGGTGCTCGCGGACCAGAAACTGCTTCACCGGGCGCAATGCGGATAATTGCGTGCGGCTAGGCGCCGCAGCCCCTTCCAGCGCGCAGACGTCCACGCGATTGCTGATGTGGACGCTCCTTGTCATCTACGTCTTCAATTTTCTTGATCGCCAGATCGTCAACATTCTCGCGCATGAAATCAGCCGCGACCTTGGCCTGAGCGATACGCAAATCGGCCTGATGACGGGCCTGGCCTTTGCGGTTTTTTACACATTTCTCGGCATTCCCATCGCGCGCTATGCTGACCGGCCACGCACCAACCGCGCACGGCTGATCACGCTGTCGCTTGGCATATGGTCGCTCATGTCTGCGGCGTGCGGGCTTGCGCAGAATTTTGTCCAGTTGCTTGCCGCGCGCATTGGCGTGGGCGTGGGCGAGGCCGGATGCACGCCTGCCGCGCACTCGATCATCACCGATGCTGTTCCACGTGAAAAACGCGCCTCGGCGATTGCCTTTTACGGTCTGGGCATTCCCATTGGCAGCCTGATCGGCATGGCGGTGGGCGGCGCGCTCAGCGATGTGATCGGCTGGCGCAGGACTTTTCTCGCCGTCAGCATACCCGGCCTGCTCTTTGCCTTTGTCCTGCCCTTCCTCCTCAAGGACCCCGCCCGCCACGCCGCCGCACCCGAGGCACAGACCGCGCCACAGCCATTCCTGCAGGCGTTGCGCGAGATTGCGGCGACGCCGGGCTTTGTGCTGCTGCTGCTCGGCGCGTCGTTCACGGCGTTTCTGTCTTACGGCAAGGGTGTGTGGGTCACGATTCTCTTCCAGCGCGATTTTGGCTTGAGTGCGGCGGAAACAGGCTTCTGGCTCGGCATTTCGGGCGGCATCTCATCGATGGCAGGGACATGGCTCGGCGGTTATCTGGCAGACCGTCACGGCCAGACCGACCGGCAGCATATGTTGACCGCGCCTGCTTTGGGGATGGTCATTGCCGCCCCCATTCTCTTTGCGGCTTATTATGTCGATGATTGGCGCACGGCGATTATACTGCTGATGCTGCCCGGCGTGCTCAACTATCTCTATTACGGCCCCTGCTATGCGCTGGCGCAGCAGATGGTGCAGCCCGGGCAACGCGCGGTGGCGACGTCGCTCGTCGTCTTTGGCCAGAACCTGATCGGGCTGGGCCTTGGGCCGCTCTTTTTCGGCATGTTGTCAGACGCGCTCCGCCCGATGGCGGGGGCAGAAAGCGTGCGCTGGGTACTTTATGGCGCGGCGTGGCTGGGGATCATCCCCGCGCTGTTCTTCTGGCGGGCGGCGAAAAGGCTCGCCGCCACGCCTGCGCCTTCTGCCTGATCAGTCGAGGAAGGGATCGCGCACGAGGATGGTGTCCTCGCGTTCCGGGCTGGTCGAGACGAGCGCGACCGGGCATTCGATCAGTTCCTCGATGCGGCGGACATATTTGATCGCCTGTGCCGGAAGATCGGCCCAGCTGCGTGCGCCCGCGGTCGTTTCCGCCCAGCCGTCCATTTCCTCATAGATCGGCTCGGCGCGCGCCTGATCGGCGGCGTGCGGCGGCAGATAGTCATAGACCGTATCGCCAATCCGGTAGCCGGTGCAGATCTTGAGCGTGTCAAAGCCATCGAGAACGTCGAGCTTGGTGAGCGCGATGCCGGTGATGCCGGACACCGCAGCAGACTGGCGGACGAGCACAGCGTCAAACCAGCCGCAGCGGCGCTTGCGGCCCGTGACGGTGCCGAATTCATGCCCGCGCTCGCCAAGGCGCTGGCCGGTCTCGTCCTCAAGTTCGGTCGGGAACGGGCCGGAGCCGACGCGCGTGGTATAGGCCTTCACAATGCCGAGCACGAAGCCGACCGAGGAGGGGCCAAGGCCCGATCCACCCGAGGCGGTGCCCGCAATCGTGTTGGACGAGGTGACGAAGGGATAGGTGCCGTGATCGACATCGAGCAGCACGCCTTGTGCGCCTTCAAAGAGAACGCGGTCGCCGCGCTTCTTGGCGGCATTGAGCGTCACCCAGACGGGCTTGGCGAAGGGCAGGATGAAGGCGGCAATCTCGGCAAGGTCGTTCAGCAGGCGCTGCCGGTCAATCGGCGGCTGGCCAAAGCCCGCGCGCAACGCATCATGGTGCGCGCAGATACGGTCCAACTGGGCGTCGAGATCATCGAGATGCGCGAGATCGCACACGCGGATCGCACGGCGGCCCACCTTGTCTTCATAGGCCGGGCCAATGCCGCGCCCGGTGGTGCCGATCTTGCCTGCGCCCGCTGCGGTTTCGCGCAGGCCGTCAAGGTCGCGGTGGAAGGGGAGGATGAGCGGCGCGTTTTCGGCGATGTGGAGATTTTCCGGCGAGACATTCACGCCCTGGCCCTGCAGCTTGGCGACTTCATCGCGGAAGTGCCACGGATCGAGCACCACGCCATTGCCGATGACCGACAGCGTGCCGCGCACAATGCCCGAGGGAAGCAGCGAGAGCTTGTAAACCTGCTCACCGACGACGAGCGTGTGGCCCGCATTGTGCCCGCCCTGGAAGCGGACGACGACGTCTGCGCGGCTGGCAAGCCAGTCGACAATCTTGCCTTTGCCTTCGTCGCCCCATTGAGCGCCGATCACGGTGACATTTGCCATTTGAATTTCCCGATATGTCGGGCCTTTTCCTCCGGCAGAGGGAACTCTCCGCGAAGGGATTCGCCGCGCCGTCCGATATTGTCATGGACGCCAGACGTCCAGCCCAAACGCAGTTTATTGCGGCCAAAGAAACCTATTTGGCAGCGGTTTTGCCCGCTCAGGCGATGGGTTCGGGCCGACCGTTGGACAGGATGTGCGTGCAGATCTGCGCTTGTGCCGAATCGTCTTCGGTGAGCGCTGCGACCGTTACCCAGCCTTCGGCACGCAGGGCTGCGGCCTTTTGCGGGAGCGTGCCGAGCGGCAAAAAGAGCCGACGACGCTCGCCGCGTGACAGGCCGGCATCGATCAGCGGATCGATATAGGCGGAAAAGCCGACGGCGGCCTCGCTGCCGATGCGGTAGCTGCCGCCGCGCCCGATTTCGCCCGAAGTGTGCGGCGAAAAGAGCGAGAAGCCAAACCAGCTCTGATATTCAAAGCCGTGGCGCTCGGTGGGGTCGAGCGTGACGCGCACATCGGCGGGAAGGCCGGCGACAACGGCATCAAAGGCATCGAGCCGTGCAGTGAGAAGCCCCTTGGCATCAAAGTCCCGCAGGCGCGCCATGGCGTCGGCATAGGGACCAGCCGCCGAGATGAGGGCGGCAAACTCCGGCGGAACGGCGGCCACGTCCTTGGCATCAAGGCTTGCCTTCAGGCCCGCGCTGTCCGCGCCGGGAAGGAGCGTGTCGATCAGGTCGGGCATGGTGAGATCGAGCGTGATGTCGCGCACGCCAGCGGCTTTCAGCGCTTCAATGGCGACGCTCACGACTTCGGTGGCTGCTGCCACGCTGTCGGTGCCGATGAGTTCTGCGCCCACCTGCATCATCTCGCGCTCGGGGCGGAGTTGCGTTGCGCGCAGCTTGACGACCGGGCCGCCATAGCTGAGCCGCACCGGGCGCGGGTGGTGCCCCATGCGCGTGGTCGCGATCCGGCCGATCTGCCCGGTAATGTCCGAGCGCACCGCCATCGTCTCACCCGAAACAGGGTCAACGAAGCGCAGCAAGTCGCGCGAGGAGGTGCCGAGTGCTTCGGTCAGGCTTGCCTCAAACTCGGCAAGCGGGGTCTGGACGCGCTCATAGCCGTGGAGCGCCACCGTATCGAGCACCGCACGCACGAGCCGTGCCGAGGCATCGGCCTCGGGCGGCAGGCGGTCGCGGAATCCGGTGGGGAGCAATCCAGTGGTCATGAGCGCGCCTTATCAGATCAGAACTTCAAAGCCTTCACCGTTTTCACGCCGGCCAGCTTTCCGGCCTCCGCGAGAACGGCTTCGGGGATTGCGGCGTCCATCGAGAGCAGCAGCACGGCTTCTCCGCCCGCATTGCGGCGGCCGAGATGGAAGGTGCCGATGTTGAGCCCGTTCTGGCCGAGCAGCGAGCCGATCGAGCCGATGAAGCCCGGTGCGTCCTCGTTGACGATGTAGAGCATGTGCCCGTCGAGATCGGCTTCGATGTTGATGCCGAAGATTTCAACGAGGCGCGGTGCCGTGTTGCCGAACAGCGTGCCTGCAACCGAGCGGTCACCTTGGCTCGTCGCCACCGTGACGCGCACCAGCGTGTGGTACACGCCTTCACGGTCATGGCGGACTTCGCGCACATCAAGCCCGCGCTCCTTGGCGAGGTACGGCGCGTTGACCATGTTCACCGTGTCCGAATAGCGACGCATCAGACCGGCGAGAATGGCGCCCGTGATCGGCTTGATGTTGAGCTGGGCGGCAGCGCCTTCCACTTCAATCGAGATCTGCGTCAGATTGTCATGCGCCAACTGGCCGACAAGTGACCCAAGCTTTTCGGCAAGCGCCATGTACGGCTTGAGCTTCGGTGCTTCTTCCGCCGAGAGCGACGGCATGTTGAGCGCGTTGGTGACACCACCGCTGACAAGATAATCGGCCATCTGCTCGGCGACCTGAAGCGCCACATTGACCTGTGCTTCGTTGGTCGAAGCGCCAAGGTGCGGCGTGCAGATGAAGTTGGGCGTGCCGAACAGCGGCGATTCCTTGGCGGGTTCGACCGCGAACACGTCGAGTGCCGCGCCTGCAACCTGACCCGAATCGAGTGCTTCCTTCAGCGCCACTTCGTCGATGAGGCCACCGCGCGCGCAGTTGACGATGCGCACGCCCTTCTTCGTCTTGGCGAGGTTTTCCTTGGACAGGATGTTGCGCGTCTGGTCGGTCAGCGGCGTGTGCAGCGTGATGAAGTCCGCCTTGGCGAGCAGCGTATCAAGGTCTGCCTTTTCAACGCCCATTTCCACGGCGCGTTCGGGCGTCAGGAACGGATCGAACGCAACGACCTTCATCTTGAGGCCAAGCGCGCGGCTGGCGACAATCGAGCCGATATTGCCAGCACCGATCAGGCCCAGCGTCTTGCCGGTGACTTCAACGCCCATGAAGCCGTTCTTCGGCCACAGGCCCGCCTGCGTCTGCGCATTGGCATCCGGGATCTGGCGGGCAAGGGCAAACATCAGCGCGATGGCGTGTTCGGCGGTCGTGATCGAATTGCCGAACGGCGTGTTCATCACGACGACGCCCTTCGACGACGCGGCGGGGATGTCGACATTGTCGACGCCGATGCCAGCGCGGCCGATGACCTTCAAATTGGTGCAGGCGTCGAGAATGTCTTTCGTCACCTTGGTCGACGAACGGATGGCAAGGCCATCATATTTGCCGATGATTTCCTTGAGTTCTTCCGGGGTCAGGCCCGTGATTTCATCGACTTCGCAGCCGCGCTCGCGGAAGATCGCGGCGGCATTGGGGTCCATCTTGTCGGAAATAAGGACTTTGGGCTTGGTCATGTGTCTTGTTCCTTGCGTGGTCCTCTCCCGCTTGCGGGAGAGGATACGAAGCCTTGGCGGTGGGCCGCCTAGGCGGAGTTGGAGAGGGCCCTCTCCGCTGCGACTAATTCGCTGTGCTCATAAGTCTCGCGCCTCTCCCGCTTGCGGGAGAGGAGGGAGATCAGGCGGCCTGCATCTGGGCCCAGGCCCAGTCGAGCCAGGGGCCGAGCGCTTCAATGTCGGCGGTGTCGACAGTGGCGCCGCACCAGATGCGCAGGCCGGCCGGGGCATCGCGATAGCCCGCAATGTCATAAGCCGCACCTTCTGCGTCGAGGAGTGCTGCAAACTTCTTGATGAAGTCGGCATCGGCCCCTTCGACGGTGAGGCAGACCGAGGTGGTCGAGCGCGTCGCCGGGTCGGTTGCCAGATGGTCGAGCCATGAGCGGCCATCGACAATGAGGTTCAGCGCGCGGGCATTGGTGTTCGAGCGGGCCATCAGCCCTTCAAGGCCGCCAAGGTCCTTTGCCCATTCCAGCGCGAAGATCACGTCTTCGACCGCGAGCATCGACGGCGTGTTGATCGTTTCACCCTTGAAGATGCCTTCGATCAGCTTGCCGCCCTTGGTCATGCGGAAGATCTTGGGGAGCGGCCAGGCAGGCGTATAGCTCTCCAGCCGTTCCACGGCGCGCGGGCCGAGAATGAGAACGCCATGCGCGCCTTCGCCGCCGAGCACCTTCTGCCATGAGAAGGTGACGACATCGAGCTTGTCCCACGGCATGTCGTAAGCGAACACCGCCGAGGTGGCGTCGGCAAAGGTCAGGCCTTCGCGGTCATCGGCGATCCAGTCGCCATTGGGAACGCGGACGCCCGAGGTCGTGCCATTCCACGTAAAGACAACGTCGTGCGACTTGTCGACCGCGGAGAGGTCGGGAAGTTCGCCATAGGGCGCCTTCACCACGGTCGCGTCGAGTTTGAGCTGCTTGACGACATCGGTCACCCAGCCTTCGCCAAAGCTTTCCCAGGCGAGCATGGTGACGGGGCGAGCGCCCAGCATCGACCAGAGCGCCATTTCAACGGCGCCGGTGTCGGAGCCGGGGACGATGCCGATGCGGTGGGTATCGGGAACCTTGAGCACTTCGCGGGTCAGGTCGATCGCCAGTTGCAGGCGCGACTTGCCGACCTTCGCGCGGTGCGAACGGCCCAGTGATTCGGTTTTGAGCTTGGAAGCTTCCCAGCCCGGCGGCTTTGCGCAGGGGCCAGAGGAAAAGAACGGACGCGCAGGCTTGCGCTGTGGCTTGGTATTCTCAGTCATAAAGACTCTCCTCACAGAGAGCACGCGCGGCGTTGGGACCGCGTGGCCCGCCGCCGCGTTTAGAGGGCGGCCGTTTCAAGTCAAGCAAATAGGGCCGGGCGAGCGAATTAACCCGGCGTGCGCATCTCGTGCCGTTTTGGCACATATTAACACCAGTGTGAAAATAGGACTCGTCAGCCACATCGGGGAAGGTTAAAACCGTCTTCATGAAAAAGGGTCGCGGAACCGCATAATGGTCCAACCTTTTTTGGGGCGTAATCTGATGTTCAAGACTGCAAAAATCCTATTAGCCGCCACCATGCTGGCAGGAAGCGTTGGCGCCGCTCAGGCTGCCACCATCGTGCTCAACAACGGCGCGCCTTATGCCGAAGTCGTCCATGCCGCAGCAGCGGGATCGGGCACCACGCTCAACACGCTGACGATGCCGGGCAGCATTCCAGTCCAGCTTTATTCGGCGGACGGGATTGATGTCGGCACGGGTAATGGCGTTGCCATCGTCAAGGGGCTCGGCACCGGACAGGGCAATGGCTTTTCGTCGCTGCTGATTGATCCGTCGGTCGGCTTCTCGGTGATCCAGTTCAAGATCGAGGATTTTGCGAACCAGCGCGGCCATGATTTTGACATTCAGGTCAACTTCGTCGGCGGTGGATCGCAGACCTTCAACAACTATCTTCTTCCGGCCAACAGCAAGATCGACATTTTTGCGAGCCCGGGTGAAGTGCTCGACAGCATCAAGGTTTATGGCCTGATGAATGCCGCTGGCGCTCCGCTCAAGTTCATGGACGTGAAGCAGATCTCGTTTGATCCGGTTGCCCGTGGCGGCGTGCCGGAACCGGCAAGCTGGGCGATGATGCTCGCGGGCTTTGGTCTGGTCGGCGCGTCGATGCGTCGCCGCAAGCCGGTGGCTGCCACCGCATAACAGTTACGCTTTGGGGGCAAAGCGATGGGGCCGGGGAGCAATCTCCGGCCCCAATTTTTTGTGCGCGTGAAATCCGCCGCAAGGCAGCAGCGCTCAATAGTCCTTTGAGATCCGCACCGAGGCGCTCTGCTTGCCGATGGTCGACACGGTCGAGAGGATCGACAGCCAGCGCGTCACCTGGAATTCGGCGCGCGTCGCGGAATAGCCCTGACCATCGGTGATGATCTCCACAAAGGTCCGCCGCGTGATGTATTTGCCGGCGGCAACCGAGGTGCGCTGGCCGGTTGACGTGTCGGCGGGCAAGATGCGCAGCCGGTCCAGCCCCACGGCCTTGCGCAGCGCGTTGATGGGGTTGAGGCCTGCCCCGCCGCGCATCGAGGCGACGGCGGCGGCGAGCTGGACGGCTTCGGGTGCTGACAGCGAGGTGATCGAGGTGCCGAACAACAGGCGCGAGAGAAGCTCGTCCTGCGGAAGCGCGGGCACGCTCGAAAAGGCGATGTCGGGCTTCAGCCCCGTGCCCGAGACGCGGATGATGGCGCTCAGCCCCTGCGTGTCGCCTGCCGCCACAATGTCGAGAATCGGGTCGGGCGGGCTTTCCCCCTTGAAGCGGATGACGCCGCGTTGCAGCTCGAACCGGCGCCCGGCAAATTCATAGCCGCCACGCACCAGCTCTGCCGTGCCGGTGATGGCGGGGGCGAAGAGCGAGCCCTGCACGTTGAGCGTGGCGCGCCATTCACTGTCGAGGCCCAGCCCCGAAACTATCAGGCGGCCTGGCGCGTCGGCCTTCACATCGAGGGTCCAGGGGCGCGTCGGCGCAGCGGCAACGGGCAAGTCGAGCCCGCCATTGATCTCGCGCACCTTCAGCCGGGGCACGGCGGCAACCGCCGCGGATTGCCCGAGCACATAGGAGCTGCGCTCGAGCCGGACATCGCCGCTGATCGTGCCGCCATTGCCATCGGAACGGATGTGCAAGGGGCCGGTGACCGTGGCGCCGAGATCGTCGCGGGCAATGAGCTGCGCGGACTCGGCCTGAAGCGCGATGTCGAGCCCGCGATTCTCGGCGGAGAAGTTGATCGTGCCAGAGCCGGTGACGCGACCGCCCTTCCCGGCATTGGCCGAGAAATTGTCAAACACCAGCCGCGACCCGTCAAACTGGCCTTGCGCCGCGACATTGGTGAGCACCATGCCTGCGGCAGCACTTTCGACGCGTGCCGCCGTCGTGCGGACCGAACCGCGAATCGCGGGATCGGCCAGCCGCCCCGAAATATCGGCACCGATTGCGACATTGCCCGAAAGGTCGAAAGTCTCGACGCCTGTCAGCCGCCAGAGCGTGCCTGCGTCGCCATTATACCGCAGTTGGCCAAACAGCGCGGCATTGGCGATGCGCGTGGCAAGCGGCGCCCCCCCGGCAAGGCCGCTCAACTGCACCTGTCCGCGTCCGATGGTCTGCCCGCCCGAGGCCGCGACAAGCCGCGCGCCCGCGCGTCCGCCGCCAAAGCTGGCGACGACGGCCATATCGACGGGGCGCGAGGACAAGGCCAGCCCCGAGCGCGAGAGCCCGCGCACCTTGCCGTCGATGCGGCCCGAAGGCGCGCCATCGGCTTCCTCGGTGTAGAAGAAAGTGCCGCTGGCAACGCCGCCCAGCCCCAGCTTGGGCGAGACAATGTCGAGGATGGCGAGCGGCATCGCCGTCAACATGCCGGTGAGTTCCGGCTTCTGCCCGCCGACCAGACCCGAGAGCGAGGCCCGCCCGCCTGCGAATTGCAGCTCGGTGGGCGAAAGCCGCCAGGCATCGCCCTCGCGCACGAGCACGGCCGGCCCATCCAGACTGATCGGGCGGCCATCGACATTGCCGCTGCCAACGATGGTGAACTTGTCGGGATCGACCCGGACGACGGTCTGCAAGTCAAAGCTGCGTCCGCGCGATCCGGCGATGGCGCCGCGAAGCTCGCCCGAGCCACCCTTCATCCGGACATTTCCTGCCAGACGCGCAATGCCGATGCCGCCATAGTCAACGCCGCGCGCGGTGAGCGTGCCGTCAATGGTCGTGCCATCGGGCTCGAGCAATATGGTGCCGTCAAACCGCCCGCGCCGCACGGCAATGGCAGGCGGCCCTTCAAAGCGGGCATCGGCCAACGAAAGATTGGCGCGGATGCGCTGGACGCGATCCGGAACGTCAAACAGCAGCTTGCCCGTCGTGCTGCCGGTGAGCGCGAGTTCTCCGGAAAGCCCGCCGGTGACAGGCACGAACTGGCCCTGCGCCCGCACGCCCGAGGCGCTGATGTCTGCGACCGCTATGCGCGCGGTGCCGCCCGGCGGCAGCAACAGGCTGCCATTGCCGGTAAAAGCGCCGATGCGCGATTGGCCATTGGCCTGCCAGGCAAATCCCGAGGCATTGGGTTGCAGGAGCAGGCGCACAAAGGCGAGGCCCATCGCGTCGTTCGGGCGGGCCAGCAGCAGATCAATCTTCGGGCGGGCGATCTGCCCATCGAGCGACAGGCGCAGCGGGCCATAGGTGGATTGCGTTCCCGTACCGGAAAGCTGGAAACTGCCATCGCGCCGACGGACGCCATTGAGCGTCATGCGCAAATGCGGCGCGATGATGCGCAGGTTGGTGAAGTGCAAGAGCCCGTCGGGCGTGCGCTCCAGCGCGGTTTCCAGCTTGGGCAGGCCGCCTGCGAGGCCGAGGAAAAAGGCATTGTCAAAGCGGCGCACCCAGGCTTCGCCACGCCCGATAATGCGCGTGCCGCGTCCATCGGGGCCAGGCACCACCTTCAGTTCGCTCCGCACATCGACAAGGCCGATGCCGGGGATGAGGTAGCGGGACAGCTGCCCCGCCAATCCCACATCATAACGCCCTGTCTTGAGATCGACGAACAGCGCGAGCTTTCCGTTGAGCTTGTCGGAACGGAGCACGAGGCCATCGCCGACAATGGTCGCAGGCGTGGCGAGCAGCACGCCCTCCACCGAGATATTGGCGAGGATGCCGCCCG
>ENA-UOYA01002354-UOYA01002354.1-activated-sludge-metagenome-genome-assembly--contig:-NODE-2354-length-18324-cov-5.111172_pt1 | contig 18324 bp, 16 predicted proteins | sample MGYA00238163_ERZ764804 | MGnify/ENA primary metagenome ERZ764804 (study PRJEB28919, sample SAMN05720223) | activated sludge metagenome | isolation source: Anaerobic digester | place: Hong Kong... | reverse complement strand
CAAGCATCTACGAGTGAACTTTATGGTAAGGTTCAGGAAATACCTCAAACAGAAAAGACAGCTTTTTATCCCAGATCTCCCTATTCTGCAGCTAAATTATATGCCTACTGGATAACGAAAAACTATCGTGAAGCTTATGGAATTTATGCTTGTAATGGAATACTTTTTAACCATGAATCACCCAGAAGAGGAAGAACTTTTGTAACCAGAAAAATTACTGAAGCTGCTTGTAGAATAAAACTCGGCATTCAAGAAAGATTATATCTTGGTAATCTTGATTCTAAAAGGGATTGGGGCTATGCACCTGAATATGTTGAAGGGATGTGGCTTATGTTACAACAAGAAAAACCTGATGATTATGTTTTGGCAACTAATGAGACCCATTCAGTGAGGGAATTTGTAGAATTAGCGTTTAAACAGCTTGATATGGATATTGTATGGCAAGGAAAAGGTATTGAGGAAAAGGGTTATAATCAAAAAACAGGAAAATGTTTAGTAGAGATCAATCCGAGATATTTTCGTCCTACAGAAGTAGATATCTTAATAGGTGACTATTCCAAGGCAAAAAAAGAATTGGGCTGGAAACCTAAAACCAAATTTGAAGATATAATAAAAATTATGGTTAAGTCCGATTTTGATTCAATTAGCAGAGGGGAGATGCATTATGGCTTTTGAATTTGATATTAGCCAGTCATTATTATTAAATGGATTATGGATAATTAAACCTTCAATATCTTATGATAAGAGAGGAAATATATGGACTTCCTTTGAAAAAAACAAGATTGAGAGTTTACTTACCGCTAATGTAATTTTTAAACATGATAAATTTTCCTATTCCTGTAAAGATGTAATTAGAGGAATACATTGGGATAGCAAATCATGGAAACTCGTAACCTGTGTATATGGTGAAATAATGCAGGTAGTTGTGGATCTTAGACCTGCTTCTCAAACCTATTTTAAATATGAGAGTTTTAATATATCTCCCCAAAATCAAATTTTACTTTTAATACCACCCAATATGGGAAATGCCTATTGTGTTTTAAGTAATGAGGCAGTATATCATTATAAACTTGCCTACGAGGGAGATTATATTGATGCTGATCAACAATTTTCCCTGAAATGGAATGATCCCAATATTGGGATAAATTGGCCTATAAAGAACCCAATTCTTTCAGAAAGAGATAAATAGAGTAATTTATGGAAATAATCAAATTTAACGAGCAAATAATTGCTATCATATATCGTAATTCAGATTGGATTCCAGGTTTAAATTTCATTACTCCCAGTGAACTTTTTTTACAAGTTGGCTCTTGGTGGTATCAAAAAGGTAAAAAACTTCAATCCCATTTTCATAAAAATCTTCTCAGGGAAGCAAACAGGACACATGAAATGACTTATGTAAAGCAAGGGAGTATGAAAGTGACCTTGTATAGTGATGATAAAAGCATCATAAATGAGTTTATCCTTGAAAAGGGTGATTTGGCTATTTATGCTTATGGAGGCCATGGTTACGAGATTTTAAGCGATGATACCCAAATCATAGAGGCAAAGAATGGACCATTTATAAGCGTGGAAGAAGATAAAGAAAAATTTTGAGGATTATGATGGATTTTATACCACAAATGGAACCCTATTTCGATGACAAAGAAATAAATGCCATTAATGCTTATATGCAAAGTGGGGGGTGGTTAACAGAACATAAAGTTACCAGAGCTTTTGAAGACGAAATTAAAAAATATACAGGTGCTAAATATTGTTTTGCTGTAAATAATGGAACAATCTCTCTTTCTGTTGCTTTATTAGCTTTGGGAATTAAGCCAGGAGATGAAATTATCGTTCCTGATCTAACTATGATTGCTACTCCCAATTCAGCTCATTTAATTGGAGCAAAACCTGTATTTGTAGATATAGATAGTGATACACTTTGTATGGATTATGAGGCAATGCAAAAAGCAGTAACTGAAGAAACAAAGGCAATAATCTATGTTAGTTTTAATGGTAGAGCGAAAAATGTGGAACAATTTAGGTGCTTTTGTGCTGAAAATAAACTTGGCTTTATAGAAGATGCAGCCCAAAGCTTAGGATCATATTATAATGGTAAGCATTTAGGTAGATTTGGTGATATTGGGAGTTTTAGTTTCAGCGTTCCTAAAATTATAACAATGGGCCAAGGCGGGGCTCTAATTACTGATAACGATTTATTAGCAGAAAAAATTGGTTATCTTAAGGACTTTGGTCGTAAAGGTGGCGGCAATGATATTCATCATTGTATTGGTTATAATTTTAAACTTACAGACCTGCAAGCAGTAATTGGATGCGAACAAATGAAAAAACTACCCCAACGCCTTATTAGAAAAAAAGAAATATACTCTCGTTATGTTGAAAACCTTAAAGATATTACAGAAGTTTGTTTTATTAATACAGAACTTTCGCAAACTTCCCCGTGGTTTATTGATTTATATGTTCCCAATCCAGATGAATTAGCTGAATATTTAAAATTATATAATATTGGCACCAGGCGTATATATCCTCCTATTCACAAACAACAAGCTTATAAACATCTTAATCATCTTAATTTCTCTGTTACTGAAAAATATTGTTCAATGGGATTATGGCTACCATCTTCTATAAAATTGTCTGATATACAGATTGATTATATTTGTGATAATATTATTCATTATTATGGAGTTTAAATCACATTATCTGTAATATTATATGGATATTGTTTTTATATTGACTCATCCTATACATCAAGATATTGCGTCTTCAAATCTTATGCGTGCATACTCTAAGTATGATTCAAATAGATTTTCATATAGATGTTATTGTTCAGCACCAATTGGAGTAAATTCCAAAGGGTTTATTAATAATTCATATTTTGAATATGTTTTTGAAAATAATAGAAATGCTATATCACTAATAAATAAGATATGGAACAAAATATTATTAATTCATTCCATAATTTATGACTGCATTAGATGCGATATTAGGAATGATGTTGTTTATATCTATCATATTAGCTCTCCATTACTTATTTTTATTTATTCAATTATATATAAAGTAAAAGGAATTGATACTTGGCTATATAGAACAGAAATACCTTATGCATTATTTAATAAACCCTCCTTAAACATATTCTATCGGATTGCATATTTCTATATAAATAATCTTATTGTTGAAACAAATGCAATGAAATTATTCTATAAAAATATCCTTAAGCCAGATGCTTCAATTAGTGTAGTATATTCCTCATTAGATTGTTCTGATATAAAATTTATTGATAAAATGAACAATACACAAATGTATATAGCATACTGCGGGTTAATCAGTTCTGAAGATAAAGATGGTTTACTACTTGCTATTGAAGGATTTTCTAAAATTTTAAATTATTATAATGATATTTATTTTTACATAGTGGGTGGCAACAGTAATGAATCATATTATCTAAGTTTGAAACAAAGGGTTCATAAACTTAATATCGAAAATAATGTGATTTTCACTGGTAAAGTATCCCGAGAACAATATATATGGTATTTAAAAAATGCATATCTTTTAGTTAACTGTAAGCGACCAGGCGGATATAATTCTTATGGTTTATCTTCAAAGGTGATTGAATATTTGTATTCTGGTAATCCCGTTCTAATGACAAAAGCAGACGAATTTAAAGATATTCTTATAGATATGGAAGATGTTATATATATTGATAATGATATTGACAGTTTTTTTGCTAACACTATGTGGGCGTTAGCTAATGCGAATGAAGTAGAAAATATTGGAGAACACGGTAGGAGAAAAGTAAATAGTTATTTTTCTATCTCAAGTTTATCAAGAAAACTGCTTTATATCATTGATGATAAATATAATTAGTTAATAGTATAAATTATCGATTAAAATATGCCTATTATAATTACCGGAGATTTTTCTCCAAGAAGGAATTTGCCCCCTTATGATCCATTTACACAAAAAATTAAGGATATATTTTGCAATTCCTATACAATTGTTAATCTTGAAACACCTCTAACAGAAAAAGGGTTTCCGATCCTTAAAACGGGAAAGAATTATCGTTGTAGTCCTAAGTATGCTGAAATATTAAAAAATGCTGGTGTTGATTGCGTTACCCTGGCAAATAATCATATTAGAGATTATGGAGATGTAGGTGTTATGGATACTATAACTTATTGCAATAATGCAGGATTAGATGTTGTTGGAGCAGGAGAGAATATTGAAGAAGCTCGCAAACCAATTATTATAGATAGAGAAAATAAAGATATTGCCATTTTTAATTATTGTGAAAAAGAATTTAGTATAGCAAAACATAATAGGATTGGAGCTAATCCTTTTGATGTTGTAAATGCTTATTATGATATAAAGAACTACAAAAAGAAAGTAGATAGAGTAATAATTATCTATCATGGTGGCATAGAATACCAACACTATCCGACAATAGAAATGGTAAAAAATTTTCATTTCCTCATTGATGCAGGGGCTGATGTAATTATTGCTCATCATACTCATATTTATAGTGGATATGAAATATATAAAGGGAAACTTATTTATTATGGCTTAGGTAATTTATTTGCTTACTCTAAAAATAATAAAATTAATTCTAAATGGTATAAAGGAATATTGGCTGAGATTGATATAAAATTGATTGATAGAATATCTTATTTCATTACTAAATACAACGGAAAATCACTTAACATAGATATTATGGAACATAATGAGATCGTTGAAGATAGGAAACTTATTGAGTATATAAGTAAAAATGTCTTAGATATAAACTACCTCTTTTCTATGTGGGAAAAAGAATATTATAAGCAAACTCATTCTATTTTAAGAGCTCTACAATCTTCAAGCAATATACAACAAAAAATCTTTAAGCTATTTCCTTTTTTAACACCCAAGCTAACAAACTATCGCCTAATCAATTGGTTGAATATATTACAATGTGATTCTCATAGGAATAAAGCAATTAAAGTATTAGAAAATTTATATCAAAAGAGGGAAGATTAGATTATGTGGCTATTTACAAACCTAAGTTTAAATGGGCAAATTAGCGAACCTAAATATAACAAAAAAGGATTTTCTGTCTACGGAGATGTTTTATGGGAGTTTGAACCCAATACAAAAACATATTGGTTTTATTATGGATATCTTTTATTTAGAAATGGCATGGAACCAGAAGGTAATAATATTAAGGATAAGATTAATTATGCAATAATTAATGGGCAAGATCTAAAGAATATAGTCAAAGGTAATTTTGTGTTTATAAGATTCACAGAAAGATCATTTGAAATTATTGGAGATAGGTTTGGTATTCAAAAATGGTTTATATGGCAGAATAATAAGGATAGTTTTATTATTTCTGATAGTTTATCTACAATCAGAGATATTGTAAAACCAGATATCTATCCAGAAGCTATGGCTTTATACTCTCTAACTTATCATTGGACATCAGAATTGACTATTTTTAAGTCCATATTACATAATGGACCTTCCCATTATGTATGTTATAATAATGGATTATTTGAAATATCAAAGTATTGGAACCCCATACAGCTTTTAAATTGTAACAGAAAGGACATCACAATTAAAGACCTTGTTAATGTCCTATCCGAACACATAGCTCAGCTTTTAAATATTTATAATGGCAAAATTAGTTTATCTCTTACAGGTGGAGCGGATACTAGGAATATATTGGCTCTATTATTAAAAAATGGAATTACTCCTCATTTATATACTTATGGCAATCCTAAATCCAACGATTGCGTTAAAGCTTCTAATATAGCCAAAGGTTTGAAGTTACAGCATTCAATCCATAATATACAAATGAATTCCAATATTTTTAGAAATTATAGTCAAAAGATCATAAAATGGGGACAATCTCTTACATCAATTCATAGAACTCACAGAATAATGGCGGTTGAAAGAGAATCTGAGTATGCTGATATTATGTTTCTTGGAACATTGGGAGGTGAATTTGTAAAAGGGGTTAGTGAGGATGATTATATTGTTCCTTCTATAGTAACTCAAAATTGGAATACATTGGAATTGGAAAATGGTATTATTCAAATATGGTTAGATAAGAAGAAAATCAACGAATCAGCAATTAATAAAGAGAATTTAAAGAATTATTTAAATTCAGAACCATACTTTCAGGGAAATATTATTCAAAGAAAAATGGCATCTCTAACCCATATTACCACTCATCTTCATGATGCTCAAGATATTATATTATATCAATATCCTATGAAATATGTATTTACACCTTTCTTGGATATTGATTATCTCGAAATACTATTTGCTTCCAGTTTTAGCTTTAATAACAAAGAGATTATACCAAATAAAATAATAAGAAGAGTAACAAATCCAATTTTCTGTTCAAATTTTATTAAGGAAACCTATCCTCCTTTAGGATCATATAGATATAGTGGAGAACATAAACCTAACGAAGTTCTTTTCAACCCATATTATGCTGCTTTTATAAAATTGTTTAGACAAAAAATACATAAACCCTATTTGCCTAACTTTCCTCTTGATAACTGGATGCTTGAATTTGTTAAAGAAGAATTACCTAAATGCTTTCATTATGAACCTATAAAAAGTACTTTTAATGTAGATACTCTAATTAATCTTCTTAATTCTACTAAGTTAATTCCTAAGGAATCATTTTGGTTGAAATTTACCAATCCAATCTTTATTAAATTTATACTAGATTATATGTAGTAGGATTAATATAAATGAAAATATTAATATTATATTGTAAAGATACTAAATTAGCAAATAAATGGATGATTGCTTGTTCAAAAAAGGGTTTAGAATATAGTTCTCTTGATATCTCTACCCATAATTGGTTGGAATCAATAAAGATTTATAATCCGGATTTAATTCTTTTAAAACCCCCGGGAGATATAGAAATAAGTAAGATTATGTTTGATGAAAGAGTATATATATTATCTCACATTCTTCAATATAAAATTTTCCCTACTTATAATGAGAATATCATTTACGAAAACAAAAAGATGCTGAGTTATTATTTAGATGCTTTAGATATTCCACACCCCAAAACTTATGTATTTTATAATAAAAAGGAAGCTCTTGAATATCTCTCTAATTCTCAATACCCTGTTGTTACGAAAAGCTCTATCGGCGCTTCTGGAACTGGTGTATTTATTTGTAAATCACTTAAAGAAGCAAAGAAATATATTAAAAGAGCTTTTTCAAAAAAAGGAATTCCCCTTATTATTGGACCAAATAGAGTGACCGGAGATATATTAAAATGGTTTAAAAAAGCTATTAATAATCCAAATTTTGCAAGACAAAGAATAGCTACATATTCTACAATATCTAAAGGTAGGGCAAAGAATATAATTATTATCCAAGAATATATACAGCATAATTATGAATGGCGAGTAGCTCGAATTGGGGAGTCATATTTTGCTCATCAAAAAGTTAAATATAAAGATAAATGCAGTGGTACAAAGGGGATTAATTATGTGAATCCACCTTTAGAATTATTGGATTTTGTCCGAGAACTATGCTCAAAGAACAACTTATATTCAGTAGCTATAGATATATTTGAATATAACAATTCATACATAATAAATGAAATTCAAACAATATTCGGTCATGTTCAGGACCATATACTTGAAGTGAATGGTAAATCCGGCAGGTATATTTTTAAGGATAACCAATGGATATTTGAAGAAGGAATGTTTAATACAAACGAGTCATACGATTTACGCCTTGAAGTTGCCTTAGATCTTTATAATAAGGGGTTATTATAATTGGTGAAAAAAAGACCAAAAGTATTAATTCTTGCTCCCGCTGAAACTGCCGATGGGGGGATAAAAAACTATTATCAGGTTTTGAAGAATTATTTTTCGATTCCTGTATACTATCAATACAGGGGAGCAAGAGAATGGCCTTATAGAGGTAGTTCATTTTCAGAGGGGATTAGGTTATTAAAAGATTACATATCATATTTCATTAATGTAATTTTAAAGCATATCCAAATAGTGCATATCAATACATCTTTAGGAAGAGAATCAATATTAAGAGATTTAGTATATGCTATATATGCAAAAATTCTTGGGAAAGAATGTATAGTTTTTTTCCGGGGATGGTCAGATTCAGCTGAACAACTTATGAAAAATAAATATAAGTGGTTATTAAAGTTGTATTTGAAGAATACAGATGCTTTAATTACTTTATCTCAAAAATCTCAAGAGATACTAAAATCTTTGGGCTACAAAAAGAATATTTATCTTGAAACCACTTTAGTAGATGATAATCTGTTGCATAGTTTTAACATTAACAAGAAATTACATAAGCGCTCTGATGTGATTACTATACTTTTTTTGGCTCGCATTGAAAAAGAAAAGGGGATATTTGAAATTATAGATGCTTGTGAGTCATTAATACAAAGTGGTTATATAATTAAATTGTTAATAGCAGGTAAAGGAAGAGCAGAAAAAGTAGTATTATCAAGAGTAAAAAATAAAAATTACATCAAGATATTAGGTTATGTAACTGGAGAAGTGAAAACCAAAGCATATATAGATTCAGATATTTATGTTTTACCTTCATATACCGAAGGAATGCCAACCTCTGTATTAGAAGCGATGGCATTCGGTTTACCTGTAATTGTTACTCCTGTTGGAGGTTTACAAGATATAATTAAAGAAGGATTAAATGGTTATTTTGTTCCAATTGCCAATAGTATTGCTCTTTCAGAAACAATTATTGGGTTAATCAACGATAAGGATCTAATGTATAATATGTCTTTATATAATTATTCCGAAGCGCAAAAGTATTATGCAAGTAATGTAGTAAAAAGGATTGAAAATATATATAAGAAGGTGCTTGAATGAAACAATTAACCCAAGAATTAAAAGCCGGGAAAATGGAATTGATTGATGTTCCTTGTCCAACGATAGGAGATAATGAGGTTCTGGTAAAAAATCTTTATTCTGCAATTAGCCCGGGGACTGAATCTAAGACAGTAATAGATGCTCGCAAGGGTTATATTGCTAAAGCAAGATCCAGACAGAAAGAATTTAATGCTGTGCTAAAAATGGCAAAATCTGAAGGTCTATTAAAAACTTATAATACAGTTATGAATAAACTTGAAGCTCCTGCTCCTTTGGGTTATAGTTGCGTTGGAGAAATAATTGAAATTGGTTCTCAGGTCAAAGGATTTTCCCTTGGAGATATTGTAGCTTGTGGAGGTGGAGGAGCAGTTCATGCAGAAATCGTAAGCGTATCTAAGAATCTATGTGTAAAAGTGCCAGATAATGTTTTACCTAAATATGCAGCTTTTACAACTATTGGCTCAATAGCAATTCAGGGAATTAGACAAGCGGACTTGAAAGTTGGAGAGAATTGTGTAGTTATAGGATTAGGTTTAGTTGGGCAAATAACTTGTCAACTTCTTGATGCTTCTGGAGTTATTCCTATTGGTATTGATCTTGATTCTCATCTTGCTGAATTAGCAAAGAAGAATGGAGCGATATATTCCTTTGTTCGTAATACTGAAGGTTTAGAAAATACTATTTTAGATATAACAAGAGGATATGGAGCTGATGCTGTTATTGTTACAGCAGCAACCAAATCACTTGATCCTGTAGAACTTGCAGGCAAGATTAGTAGAAAAAAAGGAAGGGTAATAATAGTGGGAGCTGTTCCGACTGGATTTAGCCGGGAAAATTATTATAAAAAAGAACTTGATCTAAGAATGTCTTGCTCGTATGGACCTGGTAGATATGATGATAATTATGAGAATAAGGGTTATGATTATCCTATTGGTTATGTTCGATTTACTGAAAATCGGAATATGCAGACATTCGTTGATTTACTTTCAAATTCTAAGATAAAGATGAGTAACATTATTACCCATGAATTTGCTTTTGAAAATGCGGAAAAAGCTTATAAAATGATATTAGAGAGACAGGAATTTTTCTGTGGTATTCTTTTAAGTTATTCAAATGTTGTGGAAAAAGCAAAGAAAATTACTATTAGGGAAAACATTATTCCCATATCTACAGTAAAAGCTGGATTTATAGGTGCCGGATCTTTTGCTCAAAATGCTTTACTGCCAAGATTACAGGGTAAATGCTCTTTAATAGGGGTTGCATCTATAATAGGTACTGAAGCTAAGTATGTTGCCGGTAAATACGGTTTTTCATATTATAGCTCTGATGCAGGCGATATCATCAAAGATGATACAATAAATAGTGTTTTTATTGTAACAAGACATAATACGCATGCAAAATTTATTATAGAAGCACTTAAAGCAGGGAAAAATGTTTATGTTGAAAAACCCTTGGCTATGAATATGACAGAACTGGAAGAGGTAAAGGATGCCTATGAAAAATCAAATGGCATTTCTCTTATGCTTGGCTTTAATAGACGTTTTTCACCTTTCACAAAGAAGATAATGACATACTTAAATAAAGATCAGATAAAAGCAATAAATATAAGAGTTAATGCTGGAATACTTCCACCCGATCATTGGGTTCATGATCCTATGGTAGGTGGTGGAAGAATAATTGGAGAGGTATGCCATTTTATAGATTTAGCTATGTATATTGCCAGTAGTCCTATCACAGATATTGTTGCTTATTCCAAGCCAAATATTACTCAGGATACTGTTAGTATTTCACTTTTATTTGCTAATGGTTCTATTGCCAATATATCTTATTTTTCTAATGGTAATAAGTTATGCCCAAAAGAAAGAATAGAAGTTTTTTGCGATGGGGCTATATTTATCATAGATGATTTTATTACTTTAACTGAATATACTAATCGTAAAAAAACGACAAAATCCAAGCAAGATAAAGGACATAGTGAAGAGTTGAAAGAATATCTGAAATTCTTGAAAGAAGGTGGTGAACCTCCTATTTCATTTGATGAAATATATCTTTCTTCTAAAGCAACTCTCTTAGTATTAGAGTCCATTAAACAGAAAAGAGCTATTTCTCTATGATAAAAGACGCATTAAATAAACTTAGTAATTATATAATCAACAGAGATTTTAAGGGATATGATCCTTATGATGCCTTAACCAGCCCAATTTTTAAAAACATTCATCAACCTATAGTAGGAGCAATACTTACTCAGGCGTTAAAAAAAAATCCAATTAACCTGCGGAAAATTTTTGCAATAAAACCTCAAGATAATCCCAAAGGATTAGGTTTAATGCTTAAAGCATATTCATTGCAGTATATGATTACAAAAGATCAATCTCTTTTAAATATTTGTGAAGAACTATATACAAGATTATTAACCTTAAAATCTCCTGATTTTCCAGAATACTGCTGGGGTTATAATTTTCCCTGGGCTAATACAGCTGATTATCTACCAGCTTATTGTCCTTCAGTTGTTGTAACCTCATTTGTTATAGACGGATTAGCAACTTATAGTAAAATTGCTAATAAGGTAGATATAGATAAAATTATTCAAAGTTCTGCGGAATATGTAATGAACAGAGTTCCACATACAAATCTGAAGGAAGGGATATCTATTGCATACACTCATCGTTCACGGGGGATATGTTATAATGCTTCCCTTTTGGCTATGCAGATTTTGCTGAGAGCTTATGAAATAAAGAAAGATGAATTATTAATAGAAACTTCCAATAGAGCTGTTAATTATGTGGTTACCAAACAGCATTCAGATGGTCATTGGAATTATAGTATTAATCCAATTACAGGAAATGAACGAGTTCAAGTTGATTTTCATCAAGGTTTTATATTAAATGCTTTATTTGATTACTTCTTGGCAACTAACGATAATTCAATCTTACAAGCAATTGCAAAAGGGATAAAATTCTACCACAATATTCAATTTTCTTCTGAAGGGATATCAAAGTGGCGATATCCAAAACAATATCCTGCAGAAATTCATAACCAGGCACAAGGTATTATTACTTTCAGCCAATTAAATAAGTACATACCTGATGGTTTGGACTTTGCTAATGTGATTGCAAAATGGACAATAACCAATATGCAGGGTGAAGAGGGTTATTTTTATTACAGAAAATATCCTTTTATTACTAACAAAATACCCTATATGAGGTGGAGTCAGGCATGGATGCTATTAGCTTTAACAACTTTAGAATATTATATAAACGAACGCAACTGATTGTAACTGATTGCAAATAAGTTAATTTGAAAAATGAAAAATACAACCTTACAAAGTATAAACTCCCTTAAAAATAAACCTGGCGTTGTAGTCATTGAAGGGCATGTTCAGGGTTTAGCAAATACCCGACTTTTAGGTCAAGCTGGTATCCCTGTAATTGTAATAGATAAAGACAATTGTGTAGCCAAATATTCAAAATATTGTAAGGCATTTTATAAATGTCCTGATTATCTCAGCGAAGATTTTATTGATTTCTTGATCCGCTTAGACAAAGCATTTAACTTAACTAATTGGCTTTTGTTACCTTCCAATGATCATGCAGTATATAATATATCATTGCATAAAGACACTCTTTCCCGATATTACAAAATTATTACGGAAGATATTGAAATTATAGAAAATATTTATAATAAACGAAAGCTTCTTCAAATTGCTGATAAGGCGGGAATTCCTATTCCTGCAACAATTATGCCAGAATTGGAAAATCCCAGGTTAGTGGACTTAAGATATCCTATTCTGATAAAAGGAAATCAAGGACTTAATTTCTATAAGCGGTTTAAGCACAAGGCATTTATTATTAATACTCCAGATGAATTAATTAATATATGGAACAAGGAACTTAAAGAAGCCAAACCTGAGGAATATATAATTCAAGAAATAATCCCTATTGTTCATAAAACTGTTTCTGTTACTGTATTTGCGGATAAAGGTACTGTGTATACATACTGGATGGGAGTTAAACTTCGTGAACATCCTGTTACTTTTGGCACCGCAACCTGCGCAAAGAGTATTTATGATGAAGAAATGTTGAAATTAAGTAAACAACTTATTAAAGAACTGAATTATTCGGGTGTTTGTGAAATTGAATGGCTCAGAGATAGTAGAGATGATATCCCTAAACTAATTGAAATTAATGCTAGAACTTGGCTTTGGGTGGGCCTCGCAGCTAAATGTGGTGTAAATTATCCCAAAATTATATATGAATATATGTATGATGGTAATATCCCCCAGGTAACAGATTATTTAAAAGATAAAATATGGCTTAATATCTATACAGATCTCGTTTACTCTATGCTAAATATCTTTAAGAAACAAGAAAACCCTAGTGATATCTTACAAACTTATAGTCACTTCCAAGAGGCCTGCTGGGATATAAATGATCCTATTCCGTTTATAAAGTACGGGCTTATGATAAACAATTTTATTAAATGCAGATGATACAATACTATTCTCCACACTTTGGAGTAATTGATTTATTAAAAACCGTATTTTTTAGGAATTCTGAAGAAAAACTATGCGATTATTTTCGAATTTTAACAGGTAAGAAATATGTGTTAATTACATCGTCTTGTCGGAGTGCATTATACTTAGCTTATAAAGCGATTGGTAAAAAAGGAATAGTTCATACATCACCACTAACATGTAAAATTGCATTATTACCGATAATTGCTTCTGGTAATCAAATATATTTCAATGATATAAAAAATGATGATTGGACAATTAATCCTTCTACAATATCCTTGACAATATCTGAAGAGAGTATTGCGATTCAGGCAATACACTTTGGAGGTTTTCCTTGCGATATGCCTTCCTTAAGGGAAATAGCTGATGCGCATAATCTTATTCTAATTGAGGATTGTGCACAAGGTTTTGGTGCATTTAATAGTGGAATAGCTACAGGTAGATTTGGTGATATTTCCTGCTTTACTCTTACAAAAAATCTTTATGGAATAGGCGGGGGTGTATTTGTTACCAATAATGAAGAATGGTATATTCATGCAAAAAATATACAAAGCATATTCAAACGAGAAACTAATATAAAGGTTATATATAGAATTATTCAAGCTCTATTATCAAGTTTTCGTAAGTATGAACCTGTTAATTGTATTTACAATATATTAAAAAAAGTTAATAGAAATAAACATCAAAGCTATGATTTGTACTATAATTTCTCAATTTTTCTAACTAAACCTTCTAAGTTGTATATCTCATCTGTATGTTCCAGGTTGAATAAAATACAAGAATTAGTCAATAAGAGAAAGATAATTGGTATGAGTTTAGCTCAAGCATTATCAAATTTAGGTGTTGTTATAAGTTATTCAACATCTTCGTCTTCCTCATACACAAAGTTCTTTTGTACAACTCAAAATAAATCAAAAAATCTTATTCAAAGTTTAAATAAAGCAGGGATTGAAGCTATGCACCTTGAGCATAAAGATAAAGCATATTACCAAGAAAAGCTAATTTATGATCCTTTATTTACCAATCATATAATTTATAAGGACCTTGATTTTTATGATAAAATTCATGATAATCTAATAAGCTTACCATTAAATGATTGTGATGTATCATCAATAGATAAAATAATAAGAGTATTAAAAGATATAATAGGTAATAAATGGTGAATAAGACAATTTGGTTCGATATTACAAATACTCCACATATTAATTTTTTCAAGCCAATAATCAATTTATTGTCTAATGACTATGTTCTTTTTTTCTCTCTTAAAGATTTTGCTGAAACTGTACCTATATTTGAAAAGGAAATTGCGAAGAAATACATTATTATAGGCAATTATAAGGGAAAGAACAAGTGGAAAAAAGTAGTTGGCATGGTAAGTAGAATGGTTACTCTATCTAGTAAAATACCTTATTTTGATGTTAAAATATCTATTGGAGGAGATTCATCAAATTACTTAGCTAAATTAAGAAGGAAACTTTCAATTACTTTTGATGACAATGAGACATCATTTAATAATAGATATAGCAAGTTTACTGATTTTGCTTTTTGGCCAGAAGCTGTACCAAAATATGTTCTTTTGCAACAAGGTTTTAAATCTACTTCTTTATATCAATATCATGGTTATAAAGAAGATATTTATCTGGCTGATTATATTCCAGATGAGAGTTTTAAGGATCAAATACCATTTAATCATTATGTGGTTGTAAGACCAGAAAATTTACAGGCAAATTATATAAACAATAATACAGTCAAGCCAATTACACCAAAGTTACTAAGAGAACTATCTAAATCCGGTTATAATATTCTATATCTACCAAGATACCAGATTGACAAAGAATATGCAAAAGGAATTGATCGTATTTTTATACCTGACGAGCCAGTAAATGGTTTGGATGCTTGTTATTTTGCAGATGCAGTTTTAACTGGAGCTGGAACTTTTGCCAGAGAAGCTGCATGTTTAGGAGTTCCTGCTTTTTCTTTCTTCGCGGGGAAATCACTTTTAGCTGTAGATAAAGCTTTAATTAGAGAAAAGAAAATGATATGGTCACGAGATATAAATGAAATAATAAGCTCTTTGAAAAAATCAGAGCGCCAAAATGTAGATTTAGCTCGTTGTAAAGCTGTTCAAGAAGAAGTTATATCTAAACTTGTGGAAGTAATTCAATCTTGGGAAAAATAAAAAATATACACTTAATTGTCGGTGCACGACCTAATTTTATGAAGATGGCACCTTTATATAAAGAATTATCTTTATACGAAGATAAATATGCACCCTTGCTAATACATACTGGCCAACACTATGACGAAAAGATGTCCCAATTATTTTTTAATGATTTGGCTATGCCTAAGCCATCTGCTTACTTAAATGTGGGGTCAGGAACACAGGGGAAACAAACAGCCAGAATAATAGAAAGATATGAGGACTTAATCTTAACAGGAGATAAACCAGATTTAGTTATAGTTGCGGGAGATGTAAATTCTACCATTGCCTGTGCGCTGGTAGCGAAGAAATTACAGATTCCGGTTGCTCATTTGGAAGCAGGGTTAAGAAGTTATGATGAACAAATGCCAGAGGAAATAAATAGGGTCTTAACGGATAGAATATCTGATATTCTGCTAACACCATCTCTTGATGCAAATGAGAATCTAATAAAAGAAGGGATAAATCCAGAGAAGATTCATTTTGTTGGGAATATAATGATTGACTCTTTAATTAGACACCAAAAGAAAGCAGAATTATCTGATATTTTTGATAAACTAACTATGAGTCAAGATGAAAGTTATGCCTTAGTTACTTTACATAGACCTTCCAATGTTGATGAATGTGATGGATTAAAGATGCTGCTGACTTCTTTAATAGAGATTGGAAAGCATATAAAGATAATTTTTCCAATGCATCCCAGGACTAAGAAGAACATTCAAAATTTTGGTTTATCAAATTATGTGAATTCCAGTAAAAATATTATCTTTACCGAGCCCTTGGGATATTTTGATTTTCTTAAATTGGAAATGAATGCAAAATTGATTTTAACTGACTCTGGTGGAGTTCAAGAAGAATCAACCTATTTTAGAGTGCCCTGTTTAACTTTAAGAGAAAATACAGAAAGACCGATCACAATATCAGAAGGAACGAATCAGCTGGTAGATTTGAATGTTACAAGTATTGTGAATAAATCCTTGGAAATTACTGAAGGAAAAGTAAAGCAAGGGAAAATACCTAAACATTGGGATGGAAAAACGGCTGAAAGAGTAGTAATGGTCTTGGATAAATGGTTTGAGGAAAGAGATAAAGCCACCGATAGCACCGAAAGCACCGAAAAATAATTAACAATGCAAAAGTTTAAGCCACCGAGAACACCGAAGGCACCGAAAAATGATTAACAATACAAAAATTTAAGCCACCGAGAACACCGAAGGTACCGAATAATTTTTATAATGTTAAAGTAAGGGGAGAGAAGGTAAAAAAAATATGATATATGAGATGGAGCTTAGTGATAAAATTATTGGTTGTGCAATTGCTGTTCACAAAGAGCTTTGTGCAGGATATTTGGAAAAAGAATATGAACGAGCTTTATGTGTAGAATTTAACTATCAAGGTATTAGTTATATTTCTCAGGTTCCTATACAAGTTTTTTATAGAGATCAAATTGTTGGAGATTATGTTGCTGATATTATTGTAGAAGGTAAAATTATACTGGAGCTTAAAGCTTGTAATATAATTCATTCAATGCATTCAGCACAAATAATAAATTATCTAAGTGCTACAGGGCTAAAAGTTGGCTATATCTTAAACTTTGGCAATGTGGCAAAATTAGAATTCAAGAGGATTGTCCATTAAACTATATTTCAGTAATTTCGGTGGCTTTTTTTGAATAGGGACTTTACAGTTAGAAAGTATAAAGAATTGTTAGATGCTTTTAAAAAAGCAGGATATGAGTTTCAGACATTTAGAGATTTCTTAAAACAGCCCCTTGATAGAGTTGTTATTCTCAGGCATGATGTAGATAAACTGCCATTAAACTCTCTTAATTTTGCAAAAATAGAAAAGGATAAAGGTCTAAATGCCTCTTATTTTTTCAGAAGTGTACCTGTTTCCTTCAAACCAAGTGCAATTAGAGCTATTCAACAGATGGGTCATGAAATTGGTTATCATTATGAGGTTATGGATCAAGCTAAAGGCGAGGTTAATAAGGCATTAGAGATATTTATTCAAAATCTGGATAAATTTAAAAAAGTGGCTAAGATTGAAACTATTTGTATGCATGGAAGCCCAATGTCTAAATATGATAATAGAGAACTGTGGAATAAATTTAATTATTATAATTATGGAATTATCGGAGAGCCATATTTTGATATTGACTACTCTAAAGTTCTTTATTTAACTGATACTGGAAGAAGTTGGAGTAATGAAGAAACAAATATCAGAGATAAGGTAGAAAATCCGTTTCACTATGAGATAAAAAATACCGATCAGCTTATAGAACTGATTCTCAAAAAGGAATTGCCAAACCAGATAATGCTTAACACTCATCCACAAAGATGGAATGATGAATATATGAAATGGGGGAAGGAATTGGTGGGGCAAAATGTGAAGAACCAGGTAAAAAGATTGGTCTCTCACAGATTACACAGATGATAACTCTCACAGATTACACAGATTTCACAGATTAAGTACTATAATGAAAATAAGATTTTGTTTTATTGCCTTAATTTCTTTAGTTGCTATATTATTATGTAGCTGTGATAGTAATACTAAGATACAAAAGGGTGTTATTTCCGGGGTTATCATTTTAGATGGTCAAACAGATTATTCTGGAATTACGGTTATGTTATATTCTACTGATATAGTTCCGGAAAAATTAAAAGAAATAAATAAGCAATATCCTCAGCTTGCTTTTCCACTTAAGGATAAGCATATATTTGATCATAGAGAAAGGA
>ENA-UOYA01002352-UOYA01002352.1-activated-sludge-metagenome-genome-assembly--contig:-NODE-2352-length-18330-cov-6.789877_pt1 | contig 18330 bp, 17 predicted proteins | sample MGYA00238163_ERZ764804 | MGnify/ENA primary metagenome ERZ764804 (study PRJEB28919, sample SAMN05720223) | activated sludge metagenome | isolation source: Anaerobic digester | place: Hong Kong... | reverse complement strand
TCCAAAAGCCAAAAAAAACGTGGCGTTAATTGAGAACGCCACGTTGTTTCATCATTTATGATTTATGCCGGATGAATTGCTTCGGTGGGACAAACTTCGGCACATGTACCACAATCTGTACAAATGTCGGGATCGATCACATAAATTTCACCTTCCGAAATAGCATTTACAGGACATTCGTCAATGCAAGTGCCGCAAGCAATACAATCTTCTGTAATTACGTAAGCCATAATCGTTCTTTAATTTAATTAGATGTTAGTGTTTTAGATTGAACTTTTTATTTTTTATAATTGCGCAAATATACGCAGATTTTTTTAGAAACAAAATCAAATTCGGTGCCAATTTTTTTAATGTGTTTCAAACAGTTGCCCGAAAGTTCTCTTTTTTTTGACATAATAATTCCACAGGATGCTGCCCTTAAAGCGTGAAGGAATAGTTGTTACGAGTGTTTTTTCGAGATTTTCTTTACGGATGTTTTTGTACAGTCTCTGCATTTTTAGAAAATCGGCATAGGCCGTTGCAACGGCACCCGCATTTTGAAATTTTCCTTCCAAACACAGGTGTGCAAAGGCCAGTAAATCGAGGAAAAAACGAACGATCATCGTTTGAGGCAATTGCGATGCCGCAACATTCTTGTAAATCATCAAGAGGTTGTTTCTGAAATTGAGGTAGGTCTTTTGCGGATTTTCCTTATTCAACGATGCACCTCCCATGTGATAGACTACCGATTCCGGAACGCATTCGATTTTTCGACCACGGGCGTTGAGCCGCCAACATAAATCGATTTCTTCCATGTGGGCAAAAAAGTCGGCATCGAGCCCTCCGGCACCGAGGTAATCGCTGCGGCGGATACACAGGCAGGCTCCGGTAGCCCAGAAAACGGGGATGATGGAGTCGTACTGTCCATAGTCGGTTTCCACATTTTCGAGAATGCGTCCGCGGCAAAAAGGATAGGCATACTTGTCGATGAAGCCCCCTGCCGCACCGGCATATTCAAATTTTTTACGATCGAAGAAAGCGCGTATTTTGGGTTGAACGGCCGCTGTTTCGGGGTGAACGTCCATATAGCGAACAAGGGTATCGAGCCAACCTTCTGTGGTTTCCACATCGGAATTCAACAATACGACGTATTCCGAATCGACCTGACGGATGGCTTTGTTGTATCCTTCGGCAAAGCCATAGTTTTTGTCGAAAACGATTAACGGCAAGGCCGGATACCGTGTTTCGAGAAATGATACCGAATCGTCTGTCGAGCCGTTATCGGCAACAATCACCTCACAATCGTCCGACAGCGAATGTTGCAATACGGCAGGAAGAAATTGCTCCAACAATTTCCGACCGTTCCAGTTGAGTATGATTACCGAAGTTTTTTTCATGCTGATGTGTTCGTATTTTTTGCAAATTTCCAGCGGTTGTGCGACCATAGCCAGTAGGCCGGATCGCGCAAAATGGTTTTTTCCAGTTCCCGCATATATTTTTCGGTTACGGCATAGGGTTCTTCTTTGGAAGCATCGAGGGTTATCACGGAAAAGGTTCCCCGGTAATAGCCGCGTTTCACACGCTGCATGTCCAAATATACCACAGCAAAGCCAAATTTTGCGGCAATGCGCTCCATGCCGGTGAGTACCAGTGTATCCTGATTGAGAAAAGTGGTCCAATATTGATCGTAATATCGCGGCGGACGCTGGTCGTTTATAAAACCGATCAGCATGGAGCGTCCTTCGTTTCGGTTTTTCACAATCGTACGAAAAGCTTCGCCCATTTCGATGCATTTGGGGGAAAAGCGCGAACGGATTTTCAGAAAAAAACGATCGAAGACACTGTTGTGTAATTGTTTGTAAATTTGACCCTGTACGATTTCGGGAGAAAGATAAAAACCGACGGAAGGCACATACTCCCAATTGCCGTAATGCCCGAGACTCATGAAGCACGAATTACCGTTTTTAGCCAATTCGTTGAGCAATTCCGGATTGTCAAACCTCATGCGTTGCTTCACTTCTTCATCCGAAATATGCAGTAACTTAATGGTTTCAACATAATAATCGCACAAGAAACGATAAAAGTCTTTTTCGATTTTCTCGATTTCGACTTTCCCTTTAAAAGGAAAGGCATTCGTGAGGTTTTTTCTGACCACTTTTCGCCGATAGCGGGCAATGTAGTAAAGAAAAAAATAAAGAGCATCCGACAAAACATACAGTACGGAAAGCGGCAAAAGGGCATGGAGATAAGAAATGCCGTACAATAAATAATAGCCTGCTACCGATTGTTTGTTTGTCTTTTTTTGCATGAAGGGTTATACTTTTTTAGTCGATGAAAACGGCTTCCATTGCCGAATGCTCGTTGTCCGGTTTCCCTACTTCTATTTCAACAAGCCGGTTTACCAACGAGGCATCGTAATCCGAAACCATGCGTACATAATTTTCGGTAAAGCCTATCATTTTCCGCCCGTGGCGGGTATGTTCGAAAAGCACTTTACGACGGGTCCCTTGTTGGCTGCCATAGAAGTGGAGCAGTTTTTTCTCCGAAATGTCGAGCAACGTCTTGCTGCGTTCGTGCTTTACCGTCGGCTTCACCACATACGGAATTTTCAGCGCCTGCGTACCCGGGCGTTCCGAATAGGTGAAAACGTGTAGTTGCGAAACGGGCAACGAATCGATGAATGCTGCACTTTCGGCAAAATAGGCATCCGTTTCGCCCCGAACGCCCACGATGACATCCACGCCAATAAAAGCATCGGGCATCGCCTCTTTGATCATTTCGATTTTGTGACGGAACAGTGCCGTATCGTATTTTCGTTTCATGAGTTTGAGCACGGCATCGCTGCCTGACTGAAGGGGAATATGAAAATGAGGCGCAAACCGTTTTGAATCGGCAACAAAACGAATGATTTCGTCGGTCAGCAGATCAGGCTCGATCGACGAAATGCGGAATCGCTCAATCCCTTCTACTTCGTCGAGTGCACAGAGCAAATCGAGAAAACTTTCGTTTGTCGTGCGCCCGAAATCGCCGATATTCACGCCGGTGAGTACAATTTCCTTTCCACCCTCTCCTACCGCTTCCCGAGCTTGCTGCACAAGCAGGGAAATGGGTGCATTGCGACTGCGGCCACGGGCAAAAGGGATGGTGCAATAGGTGCAAAAATAATCGCAACCGTCTTGTACCTTCAGGAAGTAGCGGGTGCGGTCGTCGGCCGACAGCGAAGGAACAAAGGTTTTTATCCGCTTGGTTTCGGAGACAACAATTTCGCTTCCGGTTTTTTTATCCAACGTATTGAGGTATTTCAGCACATCGTGTTTCTGTTCCGATCCCAATATCAGATCTACTCCTTCAATGTGGGCAATCTCGTCGGGTTTCAACTGAGCATAACATCCGGTAACCACCACAAAGGCTCCGGGATGTTGACGAATGATTTTGCGGATGGCTTGACGACCTTTTTTATCGGCCAGTTCCGTTACAGAACAGGTATTTATGACACAAATATCGGCTTTTTGTCCTTTTTGTGCGCGGCGGATTCCTGCCTGCGAGAGCTGTCGGCCAAGTGCCGAGGTTTCCGCAAAATTCAGTTTGCATCCCAACGTATAATAAACGGCGGTTTTATTTTCGAAAACGGAACGATCAATCATATAGGTATCACTGTATCAATAAATAAGAGGAATCTGGCTCCTCTTTGTATCTCATTTGTTGATGAATAGCAACAAGGTATCCTTGTAAAGGATGTACAAAAATACAACAAATTGGCGCATTTGCCATGAGATTCTTTTTGTTATTCTCAAAGAACATCTTATTTTTGTGTATACTTGCTAATATAAAAAATGTGATTCGCCAAAATTTTATCAAACTTTACGAAAACAGCCTGAAAGAACACTGGGAATTGCCTGCGTTGAGCGATTATGCAGGAGGAACAACGCTCACTTACGGCGATCTTGCACAAAAGATTGCCCGGTTGCATGTGTTGTTTGATAAAATAGGTATTGAAAAAGGCGATAAAATAGCTTTGTCGGGCAAAAACCATTCGGCATGGTGCACGGTTTTTTTGGCCACCATTACTTATGGGGCTGTTATTGTCCCCGTTTTGTCTTATTTCCATCCGGAAAACATCGAGCATATCATTGAACATTCCGAATCGAAACTCGTTTTTATGGACGAATCGGTTTGGAGTCAGATTACCAAAGGAAAAATAACCGTCCCCGTTTTCGAAATCCCTTCTTTCAAATTGTTTCAGTGTGACGATGAAAGCCTTTGGAAAATGGTAAACCGATGGGACGAGTTATGCGAAGAAAAATACCCCGACGGTTTCCGAAAAGAACAGGTGATTTATCCCGAAATCGACAATAGTGAAGTCATCTGTTTGAATTATACTTCGGGCACGCCGGGTTTTTGCAGAGGAGTGATGCTCACGGCAAATAATTTTGCAGGAAACGTTACGTTTGCCGACAAGGTGAATCTGCTATTTGAGGGCGAGCGCAATCTGGCTTTTTTACCCTTAGCCCATGCCTACGGTTGCACGTTCGATTTTCTTTACCCCCTTTCCGAAGGAGTACATATCACCTTGTTGGATACTATACCTTCCTTCCGAAATTTGGTTCAGGCGCTCCAAAAGGTCAAATCTCACATCATTATTACTGTTCCGCTCACTTTTGAAAATATATACCACCGGAAGATTCTGCCTTTGATAAACAAACCGCTGATGAAGCTTTTGTTGCGTACGCCCTTGATAAACCGCCTGGTTTTGTGCAAAATGAGATTTTACCTGATGAACCTCTTCGGAGGAAATTTCAGGGAAGTCATTATAGGAGGGGCGGCATTGAACCGCGAAGTGGAGGCGTTTTTCTATCAATTGAAATTTCCTTTCACCGTGGGTTACGGCATGACGGAGTGTGCACCCCTCATTTCGTATGAGTCGCACCGAAATTTTGTTCCTACCTCTTGCGGGAAAGTTTTGGAAGGCATAATGGAAGCACGGATCGATTCTGCCGACCCGGAAAGGATTCCGGGAGAAATACAGGTGCGCGGGGAAAACGTAATGAAAGGATATTTCAAAAATCCGCAAGCTACTGCTGCCGCTTTCACAAAAGACGGATGGTTGAAAACGGGCGATTTAGGGGTGATGGATAAAGAGAAACGACTGTATATTAAAGGTATAATTAAGTCGATGTTGTTAGGACCAAACGGGCAGAATATCTATCCCGAAGAAATCGAAGCGCGCTTAAACAGTTTGCCTTATGTTGCCGAGAGTCTGGTTGTTGAACGAAATGGAAAATTGGTTGCCTTGGTTTATCCCGATCATGAAGCCTTGAATGCCGACAACATACCGCAAGAAAAATTGCCGCAAATCATGGAAAGAAACCGAATGGCACTGAACCGGCAGCTTGCGCGTTACGAAAAAATAAGTAAAATAGAGATTTACAACGCCGAATTTGAGAAAACCCCTTCAAAAAACATCCGTCGTTACTTGTACCAATGAAATCTGCAGGGTTAAAAAATACTAAATTGCCGGTTTCTCAATAAAAAAGTTGCCCAAAAATATGCTATATAACATATAAATGATATATCTTTGCACCGAAATTTTAGAGAGAAAAATTGTTTATCGTTTTAAAATTATTGAAAAATGAAAAAAGTATTATTATTCGTTGCTGTTGCAGCTACCCTTTCTTTTGCTGCTTGCTCAAATCAAAAATCTAACCAGAGCGAAGCTTCTGCTGACTCTGTAGCTCAAGCAGTTGAGGAAGTTGCTCCGGCTGCAGTTGATACTGCTGCTGCTGTTGTGGATACCACTGTTCAGGTAGCACAATAAAACTACCCCTACGTTAAAGGTATAGCCATCCCTACAAAGGGTGGCTTTTTTTATTTGTTTTTAAATCAAAAGCAAATTAACTTTGTCGTCGAACGAATAATATTTTCAGAAAGAAAAAGAGGATGAGGCGGATTTTCTTCCCCGGTTTGTTGCTGATATTGATGTTGTCGGGATGCTCCAAAAAGAAGTATTTCTTCGAAAAGGAACTTGCATTCCCGAAAATAATCACCAACGACCAAAAAATAAAGTTGGCTGCTTATTTGGTGCCTACTTCCCGGCAATATGAATGGCAGAAAACAGAAATGAATGCTTTTATTCATTTCGGAATGAATACGTTTACCAATCGTGAATGGGGAAACGGTTTTGAAGATCCTGCGTTGTTTAATCCTACCGCTTTTGACGCCGAACAATGGGTAAAAACATTGAAAAATGCCGGCTTCGGCATACTTATTCTTACGGCAAAGCATCACGACGGATTTTGCCTGTGGCCTACGGAAACCACAACTCATTCTGTGGCATCTTCACCTTGGCGCAACGGCGAGGGCGATGTGGTAAGGGAGGTAAAAGATGCTTGCGACAAATACAAGATGAAATTCGGCATCTACCTTTCTCCATGGGATAGAAATGCCAAAAGTTACGGCGATTCTCCACAATATAATGCCTTATTCATTAAACAATTAACCGAATTGCTCTCGAATTACGGCGAAATCGACGAGGTGTGGCTCGACGGAGCAAAAGGTGAAGAACCTCTCGAACGAGTGCAGGAATACGATTGGGAGGCTTTTTATAAGGTAATAGACCAATTGCAACCACGGGCTGTGAAAGCCGTGATGGGTAACGATGTTCGTTGGGTGGGAAACGAAAAAGGTTTTGCCCGCGAAACCGAATGGAGCGTGACGCCGCTTCAGCCGAATATCGATGTGGTTACCATAAAAGAAAACGAACGGTTGGGCATATCGCCTGCTGCCGAAGATCTTGGCAGCCGTGAATTGATTGTCAGGGCAAAAAAATTATACTGGTATCCTGCCGAAGTGAATGTTTCGCTGCGGCCGGGTTGGTTTTATCATCCCGAAGAAGACCAACAGATAAAAACGCTGAAGCAGTTGGTAGATATTTACTACAAATCGGTGGGCAGAAATGCGGTGCTTTTGTTGAATGTATCGCCTGACACACGAGGACTTTTGCCCGAAACAGATGTGAAAAGGCTGGAGCAGTTCGGCAATTACATCGCTTCTACGTTTGACGAAAACAAACTTGTGGACGGAAAAGTGGCTTGGACGACAAAACAGGGGGGCTTCAGAGAGTATGATCTGCTTGAGAACGACACCATCAATACAATTATGCTTCAGGAAGATATTAAACAGGGGCAACGCGTTGAAAGTTTCAGGGTGGACGCCCAAATGGGTAACGGGTGGAAAAAACTGGGCGAAGGCACTACCATCGGGTATAAACGGTTGCTGAAATTTAACGATGTGGCAACTTCGAAAATCAGGATCACTATTCTTGAAACACGCGATGAGGCCAATATCCTGAATGTGGGTGCTTTTTATGCTCCTCCTACCGAAGAATATAGTGCGAACAAATAAGAAAAATTCATGTCAATTTAAATAAGAAACAATGAAACCATTTTTCATTCTGATTTTTTCATGCGTATCGTTGTTCGGTTTTGGACAACGGGTTGCCGATGTGTTTAAGACCATGCCCGGCGATATTTTACCCGGATTCACCGAAGCCGACAAAACCCTGATTTTGGTAGATACCGGTTTAAAAATTATCCCCTACCCGCTTGGAAATATTGAAAGAATGAAGTATTCCGATTCGTATCTTCAATTGAAAACATCCGATATCGGGACGTTTCAATTGAAACTGTTGCCGCTGGTGAACAATACCAAAATTATTTGCGTGATCAAGACGGTTTGCGGAAAAGCATGCGACAGCGACATCCGGTTTTATTCTACCCAATGGGAGAAAATAGATGAAAATACGTTGCTGCCGCCGGTGTCGGCCGAATCTTTTTTCGATAGGCAGAAACAAGGATCGAACGAATATGAATATGCTTTATCGCTGCTGGATGTTGAACCGCTTTCGGCCGTTTTTAGTGATGACAGCGACGACCTGATACTCTCGCTGAATTATGAGGCGTATCTTTCGGAAGAAAATATTGCGAAAATAAAACCTTTCATTAAACAAGATTTTATAACTTTGCACTGGACAAAGACGTCGTTCCGACCTTAAAAGCATTTATGCACCCGTAGTTCAATGGATAGAATATCGGATTCCGGTTCCGACGATGCGAGTTCGATTCTCGCCGGGTGTACATGTTTTCTTTATTTTTTTACCTAAAAAGGGAAAGTATCATGAAAGAGAATAACAACGCAAATCAGTATAAAATTGCTTTATATCAGGAAAAGAAAGAAGGGGGAAAAGTGCGCTGCCGCCTTTGTCCGCATAATTGCCTTATTAGCGAGGGCAAATCGGGGGTGTGTCATGCCCGGAAAAATATCGGCGGAACGCTCTACACGCTTGCCTACAATAATCCCTGTTCCGTAAGCATCGACCCTATCGAAAAGAAACCGTTGTTCCATTTTTATCCCGGTGAAAATATTTTGTCGCTGGCCACAGCCGGATGCAATTTTCATTGCCTGAACTGCCAAAACTGGCAAATCTCGCAGGCTTCTCCTGAAGATTTTGAGCAGTATCGTTTCACCCCGGAAGAGATTGTTCAAGCCGCTGTTTCGTATCGTACGAAAATGATCGCTTTTACCTATACCGAGCCGACCATTTTTTACGAGTATATGTATGACATTGCCGTTCTTGCCCATCAAAAAGGAATAAAAACGGTGATCGTTTCGAATGGTTTTATCAATCAGGAACCTCTCAACGACCTCTGCCCGCTGCTGGATGCCGCCAATATCGATTTGAAATGTTTTAATGATGACGTTTACCGAAAACTGACTACCGGCAGTCTTCACCCCATATTGTCGACACTGAAGACATTGAAGGATAACGACATTTGGCTCGAAATTACCAACCTGATTATCCCCACATACAATGATGATCATCAGATGATCCGAAATATGTGTGAATGGCTGGTAGAAAACGGTTTTGCCGAAACGCCGCTTCATTTCAGCCGCTTTTTCCCCGCTTATAAACTACAGCACCTGCCTCCTACCCCCGAAAGTGTCTTGATTGAAGCAAAAAAAATTGCCGAAAATGCGGGTATAAAATACGTGTATATCGGAAATATGCCTCAGCTGAACGGAGAAAATACCTATTGCCCCGCCTGTCATGAATTGTTGATTGCACGACGGGGCTTTTACGTCACCGAAAATAATATCGTCGACGGAAAATGCGCCTTTTGTGGCGAAAATATTCCGGGCAGATGGGGCTAGGCATTAGGCTATTTCGTCTTCACTAAATACGGTAGCCGTAAAAATGAAAATATCGGCATCTTTCCAACCATCCCACCCTATGCCGGCTTTGTCGCGGGCACAATGGCCAAGAAAATTCTCGAGATCCCAACCGGTTTCTGTGGCCACTTGGGGTAGAAATACCCCGCTTCGGACGCCTTTCACAAGGTAAATGCCGTGCTTCCCGAGCTCGATTTCCGAAATATCGCGAATTCTTTTCAAGGGAGAAAGCACGGATATTTCGATGGAAATATCGCTCAGCTCGCTTGCGGTAACCGGAGGAAAACGATAATCGTGGCGGGCAGCCGATATGGCCATATTGTGTACGGTTTCGATTAAGGGCCTATCGCTTATCATTTGTCCGATGCACCCCCGCAATTGCCCATATTTATTCAACGTTACAAATGCTCCGCAGTGAGCATAAATGGCTTCGGAACAAGCACTCAGATCGGGTCGAGGCGTAATATTAAGGCCGAACAACTGTTCAATGGCACACCTTGCTTCGGCCAATAATGCTTTTTTGTCTTCGAGTGTTAAATTAAAATCGCCGGTATTCATAGTGTTATCATTTTTGAGTAAGAACAATTGCCCAATATCCTACCACTTCACGATGATTGCCGTAAACGGCATCTCCCGAATTGCGATAATCTACTTCGTGATATTCGAAGGAAGGGTTGTTTTGAGTCATGTACAGTAAGGTCAATACCGATGTCCATCCACACAAGCCGGTGAGCAGATTGGGAATCCCTTTGTTCTGATTTTCGGCCAGAACGTTCAACAACACGTCGGGATCGTTGGATAGAATGGCTTTTGCTGTTGCCGCATCCACTATTTTTGCATTCTGATAATCGGGATAATGAGAAAAATCGGTACTGATCACAAACAGATTTTTTTCGTTGAGGTAAGGTTTCAATGCCGATGCCATCTCAAGACACGTTTCGGGTTCGGAAGTGCCGATTACAATGGGGACAATTTTATAATCGTTTTTCAATTTGTAATGCAAAAAAGGAAGCTGCACTTCAATGGCATGTTCACGTGCATGAGGTGAGGGATTGTTGGTGAAAATTTCGGGATGAGAGGCAACCAATTGCTCTCCGAAATCGGTATCGACTTTTTCTATCCCATAGGGCATGATAAAATCGCCGATACAATACACCGACGCTCCATTGAAATGATAATGGTGAGAGGAAGCCAAGATAAAAATACGCTCATAATCGGCTTCTTCATCGAGCTGATTGAATGCCGATGCAGCAACCTTTCCCGAAAAAACATAACCTGCATGGGGAGAAATAACTGCCCTTACATTGGTGTATTTTCGGGGAACTGCTTCGCTAAAATAGGTTGCGATGTCATGCTGCAATTTTTCTGCGCTTGCCGGGTAGAATTGCCCTGCTACGGCCGGTTCCCTGGGTATGCTACTGTTTTTCATAATTCGTTAGTTTTTACATAAACTAAACAATTAATCGCTTGTTAAGTTTCTTGTTTATTTTCTTTTAACATGGCGATAGGGGTTTTGGTAAACCATGAAATAAAAAAGAGCGCCGATCAGTTGACCCGCGCCCTTTCCTGCAAAATAAACCGGTTTGACTTGTTTATCTTCCGCGAGGGGCAGGAGCATTTCTGCGATTAGCAGCTCTCTTCATTTGTTCCTCGCGATAGGCTTTCCATTGTTCCATTTTTTCTTTACCGATGATTTTCTCCAGTTCGGCATCTTGTTCTTTCATGTTTTGTTCCATCAACGCTCTCATTTCTTCGCGTTGTTTTTCGCGATCCTGTTGCTGCATTTGCTGGCGTTCTTCTCTGAATTTACGCATTTGCTCGGCACGTTTCTCATCCTGCTTTTTAAAAAGTTCTTCTACCTGTGCCGTTTGTTCCGGAGTCAATTGCAACTGTTTAGCCATACGTTCGGCACGTTCTTTGGCTGTCATTCTCATTTCTTGCTGCGGTCGATTTCCGCCCCCCCTTTTTGGGGTCGAATCCTGAGCCGATATCGAAAGGCTCATCATAAAAAAGGCAATTAATGCCAACATTCCATACTTTTTCATTTTCATTCCAAATTTTATTGGTTCAACATAAAATACATCGTTATGACACTCAAAGATAAGGAAATGTTTAATTAGGCAATGAGCGATTAACGAAAGTTACACCATCATAATCGCCATATTTACACCTTTTTATACGGGAAAAAAGGGATTTTATAGGAGAGATTGTCCGATTCGTCGATAAAAAAGGGGGATTGGTCTAAAAGTGAATTTTTTATATTTTTTTGCGATTTTTTTATTGCAGAAAATCCTCACGCGTCGGACTGAAAACATCGATCAATTCTCCTTCTTCAATACATGTTACGCCATGAAGGACGTCAGGAGGCATGTAAAGCGCATCGCCTGCCGAAACGGTCTTCGTTTCGTCACCGATGGTGAAGACAAATTTACCCCTGATAATATAGGTACATTGCGAATGTGGATGCGTGTGCATACTGCCTTCGGCTTTAGCATCAAAATGCATCTTTACCATCATGATCCGATCGTCATAACCCAGAATCATGCGCTGCATGCCTTCGCCTGCAGGTTTCCATTTTACCTTGTCTGAAATCAAAAAAGTTTCGCTTTGCATTTTCATTGTATTTATTTTTTGTAATTGATTGGTATACGTTGCATCCTTTATATCATTTTTAAAGGCCGTTTAAAAGATTTCTTCTCGGGGATATTTTTCTTCCACTTTGCTGAAAAGGTACGATATAATGACTCCCACACCAAGAAAAGCGATACACAGAAGGAAGGAACCGAAAAAACTCAGTCCTGAAGCTGCCAACTGTTCGGTATGAAAAGCCGGGAAAACCACTGTGGGAAATATCGCCAACGATGAACCTGCCACCATACCGAGAATGAAATGATACATTTCGGAATAATACCTTCTGAAAAGGTAGGCTGCCAGTTTGGCAAACATCAGTACACACACAACCAATCCGATAATCAGCGGGATAATCACACCAAAATCGAAATCTTTTATCCCGATGGCCATTTTGTCGTATAACCCGAAATAGATCAGAAAATTGGAGGGACTCATGCCGGGCACCACCACACCTAACCCTATGAGCGCTCCCGAACCCATCCATACCGGAAAACTAGGCGGAACGGCAGTCAGCTGCTTTTCACCAATCATCATCAGGACGAAAATGAAAAGGGTGGAAACAGCGAAAAGAATGAGGTCTTTTGACGAACGTCCTTCTTTGCCCGCCGTTTTGTAGAGCGACGGGAACGTGCCGACTACGAATCCCACAAATAAGCAAATGAATTGTGCGGCATATTTGCCGAATGCTTTCTCGACGAATATCGAAAAAATGACAATGCCTATGGCCATCCCGATGGCTACGGGGAAAAAAAAGGCGATGTTTTGAAGAAATTTTTTCCGGATATCGGACAAAAATTGAATCAACTTATCGTAAATTCCCAGAATTACGGCAAATACGCCTCCCGAGAGGCCGGGCAAAATAAAACCAATTCCAATGACGATTCCCTTTATCAGCCTGATAAACCAATCGACCATCGCATTGGGTTTAACGGTTGCTGCCTTTGTTGCTTTTGTTTCGTTCGTTTCGTTCGTATACTTATTCATGAATTATTTTTTATATACGGCCGCAAAGATACAATAAAATAAAAAGGTATCCGAAGATACCTTTATAAAAAATCGTCTATAAAAATCGTCATAAAGGGGTTTACCATCCCGGAACGAAATTGATGCCGAACATGCCGTTGCTGAAGCCGCCGTTTTGGAAAGGAATGGCATAATAAGGCTCAATTACCAGATACCCAAACAAATTTATTCTGAACGAAGCGCCGGCACTGAATACCGGGATGCGTTCATTGAAATCGGAGGTTTGCCATTTCAACGCTATATTATCGCCTTTGTTCCATGCCAGACCGCCATCGAAAAACAAGTTGAAGTCGGTTAAAAAAATGTTCGATTTGATGGGCGCCAACACTTTTGGACCCGAAAACGGGAATCGTAATTCGGCATTTATCACGGCAATTCTCGAACCCGCAAGATTGGATACGTTAAACGAATTGTAGCCTGCTGAACCACTTGTACCCCCATATATCGAAATATCTTCATAACCTCTCACCAACCAAGGATATCCCAGATACATGGGAGATGCTTTCTCAATTTCAGACGTGCTCCCGTATAAGCCGTTATGATACAGGCGAAAAGCAAATCCTACCGGTTTAGAGAAATAATATCTCCGATAATCCAGCAAAATATTGAAAAGGTTGATATTCCCGAAATATCGTTCAATTTGATACCGCGATCGGTGACCTGCCAATGGCGCAGTCATGCCGAAATAGGAATTATCGGTCACATAAGCCAAATAAGCAGTCTGAAAATTGGTACCGGGTGGAGAAGGCAGCTTTTCTCTCTTTCCGCCAAAGGAATAGCCCCACGCATCGTAATAATTATGATACCTGTCGATGCGGTAGGAATACCACGAAGCCGAGACCCCACCCTCCACGCGTCGGGTTTGCGAGATCGGGTAATACATGAATGCCGAAACGTTGTCTTCGAACATACGGATATAATCCAGCACCAGATCATCGGCAATGAATTCTTCCTTATCGATTTGCAACGTATCTACAGTCCAAAACATGTTTCCGCTGCGATAGGGAATATGCGAAACCGAAGCTCCCCACTTCATTTTGTTGCTTTGATTTACATAGGCTACCTGCCCGCCGAAATCGTATATTTCGCCGTTGAGCGATAAAGAGGTATATAGCTGATGATCGCCTATCATATCGCTGAAAAGCATGTACACGCTCCCGGCCATATCGGTTCTGTTGAAGCTGGGTCCTGTGGAGATGCCCACACCAACAGAATTGGAGATGTAATCGAGTTTCAGCTTGGGTCGATAAGGCAATTCTTCGAGAGAGTCAACCGGTAATGCAATTGCCGGAAACCGGTTGCATAACGCCGAATCCACGATATTGACGGAAAGATGTTTCAGTACGGGAAGCGTGCCTGCATCGAAATTTACCGCATATTTATCTACTTCCACAGGATTGAAATCCCTGTCGTTGGCAGTATATATTTCGTAGTTTTTATTGAAATAATGGGTATAGGCAATCAAGCCGTTTGCTCGGTCGGTGCTGATTGCCGGAGAAAACAACGTGATGCCGCTTATTCCGGTCAGGTATTCGGTAAGTCGGTAAACTTTATCGGTTTGTAAATCGTATTTATACAGATTTCTAAACCCGTCGGCATCCGACAAGAAATAGATGAAACGACTATCGGGAGAGAATCGGGGATTTAAATTGTCGGCTTTGGGAAATACATCGATGACCCTGCTTTCGCCGGTTTCAACATTTAAAAGGGTAAGATTGAAGCAGTATTTTTTGGACTGATCGGCACAAATGGCTTCGGTTGAATATACAATATACTTGCCGTCGGGCGACCACGAAGGGTGAATATTGGAAAACAGATCGTGGGTGAGTTTTCGGGTTTTTTTGGTTTCGAAATCGTAGAGATACAAATCGCCGACCCCTTCGTTTAAGCCGGTAAAAACCACATATTTGCCGTCAGGAGACCATTCGGGATTGGAAAAAGCCGGCACTTCTTTTATTTCTATCAGCTCTGTTTTTCTTTTATCGATATCCACTATCGTAAGTTTGTTTCGTCCTTCGCTATACACTACGAAAGCGAATTTTTTGCTGTCGGGCGACCAGGTTCCTCCCGATTCGATAAAGCTGAAATCGTCGATCTCGCTATTGCGGGTTACGCTGGAGAGTTTTTTGATGATTTTTCCCGTTCGTGCGTCAGCCAAAAACAAATCCAGTGCAAAAATGCTTTTGTCGGAAAAGAAGGCCAGGTATTTTCCGTCGGGACTCAGCGAGGGGCAAACATTGGTGGAACTGCCGTTTTTTTCGGAGATGATTTTGTTTCCCGCCAAGGTGTAGGTAGAATCTTTCATGAATTGTTTGTAGTGATTTTCGGTAGCAACCAACCACATTCCCGACAAGGTTTTCGTATTGAAATGAAACACACTGTCGATGGCAGCATCCAGTCCCCATAGGGCGGTTTGCTCAAAAAGAGGCATAATGATGGTGTCTCCCCAGGTTTTTCCGATAAATGCCCATAACGCCTGCCCGTATCGATAAGGAAAATATTCCGAAGGATTGGCCAAATCGTCAATGGTGGGAAATTTTTTATTGAGAATGGCATCTCTCATCCACATGGAAGTGTTGGGATCGACACTGCCGATCGACAGGTATTCGGCCATTCCTTCCACCATCCATAAAGGCAGGTTGTTGATCGAATAATTAACGGAATCGGAATGCAATAATTTATTGTATTGAAAAGCATGCACCAATTCATGACCGAGCACATGGTCACTTTGATACAGCGTAGGTGCAAAAGGCAGGATGACGCGTTGTTTCAAACTTTCCGTAACGCCGCCTGTACCTTCACTTATGATGCTGCTGATGGCGTTGGTTTGCTGGAAATCGGCATGATGCGAATAAAGAATAATGGGGTTTTTTATCCGGAAAGTATCGTTGAATATTTGCTGATGCATGGTGTACCACTCTTCGGCCCAACCGGTAAAATAGTTGAGCATCGTATCGTTTTTCAGGTAATGATGAATTTCGAAATGGGGTGACCGGACTACCTCAAATTTAAATTTTTTGTAACTGGGTTTGTTTCGCCCAAAATACTGTGCATGCGTTGCAAACGTACTCATTTGCAGGATGGTTATGGCAGCAATTAACGCCGCCTTGGCATTTAAATTCTTCATAACTCTCCCTCCCCTTCGTATTTTTATGATATCATTGATTTAACGCTTGATAGCGTTACATGTTCACGGAAGAGCGGAAAATTTTGTACAGAGCCCTTATTTTTTAATCATTCCGTTTTCAATGCAAAAATAAGCATTACCTATGTTGTCGATAATATCCGATGCAACAAAACTGCGCGGATGAATGGTTTGTTGCGTTAGATTTGCCGTTAAACCGTGAAGATAAACACCTGTTTTGGCTGCATGAACGGGTTCGTAACCCTGTGCCAATAAAGAGGCAATCATTCCGGTGAGTACATCGCCGCTGCCTGCAGTAGCCAGAGCGGGGGTTCCCGAATCGTTGACGTACAAATTTTCGGAATCGATAATCAACGAATAAGCGCCTTTGATGATGACGATGAGTTGATGTTTTTGTGCGAATGCGGTTGCTTTATCTATTTTTTCATAGTCGTCGCACCATTCGCCTATCAACCTCGAAAGTTCTTTCGGATGCGGCGTTAAGATGGTTTTTGGGGGTAAAAGATCGAACCATTCGGGATGTAGCGACAGCATATTCAAACCGTCGGCATCGATTACCATCGGCACAGGGTTTCTCTGCAAAAACCGGTAAAAAGCCTGTTGCGTTTCTTCCCGTTTTCCCATGCCGACGCCGATGCCGATGGCATGGGGGTTAATGTCATAATCGATATCGGTAATGAAGGCATTATTGGTATCCTCGATCGCCATCGCTTCGGGGATATAGGTTTGAATGACCGGCGTGGCGCATTTGGGCAAATAAGCCGTAACCAAACCGCAGCCGGTTTTCAATGCCGCTTTAGAAGCCAAACATACGGCACCCGATTTTCCTAAGCTGCCGCCAATAATGAGGGCATGGCCCTGTGTGCCTTTGTGGGCAAATTTGGATAAGGGTTTTAAAAGTTCCCGGATATCTTTTTTTTCGATGAGGAAACGGTTGGTGGAAGCTTCTTCGATCGCTTTTTCGCTTAAACCGATATTTACAATCGTTACATTGCCTACAAAACGATAATTATCGGGCAAATACAACGCAAGTTTAGGAATTTGAAAAGTAACCGTTTCGTCTGCTTCAACAGCAAATGTGGTTTTTTTATCGAGAAACAACCCGCTGGGAATGTCGATACTGACAATGGTTTTGCCGCTTTCGTTCATTTTTTTTATCACTTCGGCAGCTATACCCGTAATTTCTCGCGATAAGCCTGTTCCGAAAAGCGCATCGATCAGTATTTCGTATTCCGAAAAATTCGGAATCTCTTTCTCTTTCGTAATCCGTTTAAAAGGGACGTTTTCTGCTTTTACGCGGCGAACATTATGTGCGCAATCTTCGGAGTAATTCTCGCTATATTCAACAACACACGCCTGTACGCGATAACCGGCTTTGTGAAGCAGGCGGGCAACCATCAGCCCATCGCCGCCGTTGTTGCCAACCCCCGACAAAATGAGGATAGCGCTGTTTTTGTCGGTATATTTTTTGATAAACCAATCGTAAAAGGCACCGGCTGCACGTTTCATTAATTCAAGCGATGAAATTCCTTCATAATGAATGGTTTTTGCATCTATTTCTCTGATTTGTCGGGCAGAAAGAATCTTCATATACTATCCTTATCCTTTTTATGTGGATTAATTTGTTTTTTCTTGATTCAGATATTTCTTAATGGAAGGCACATATTTTGCATCCACTTCCGCAATATGTTTCAATAACCATTTTCGAAGAAAGTTCACCATATCGGTTTCGAGGGTCGAACCTCCAAATAGAATAGAAGTTTTAAAATCGTTAATTTTTTGCCTGAAGATCTGATGTTGGTAGATATGTTCTTCTATTTCATCGAAATTGGCCTTCTCCATCAATGTTTCTTCTGTATTGAAATGGTAACAACTGTATTCTTCCAATTCTTCAACTATTTGCTTGAAATCGGCAGACTCATTTTTGGCCGCTTTTTCGTTCAAGCAGTTAAAAATGCCAATCAGTCGTTGATGTTCGGCATCGATTTTTTCGATTCCGAACACAAAAGGACGATAATTAATATCTTCATTGTTTTTGCCGTTCTGATTCATAAATGTAGAAAATTAATGGGTTATCGTGTTTCTATTCCAATGTTATTGTAAAAAGCGGATTAAGAATCGACACATCCAAAAATATCCCTTTTAAGGGTTCGGACCGAACCCTTTTCGTTGCATATTCCCCCATGTATGTCTGTTCTTTTTTCTGAAAAAATAATCGATGTTACCTTGCAACGAAAAAAACGTATTCATCGGTTGATATATAAATACTTCCAATACCGAAAGAAAAAGCGTGGCAGTCAGGTACCCCAAATTATTATATTTATTAT
>ENA-UOYA01002350-UOYA01002350.1-activated-sludge-metagenome-genome-assembly--contig:-NODE-2350-length-18337-cov-7.683897_pt1 | contig 18337 bp, 16 predicted proteins | sample MGYA00238163_ERZ764804 | MGnify/ENA primary metagenome ERZ764804 (study PRJEB28919, sample SAMN05720223) | activated sludge metagenome | isolation source: Anaerobic digester | place: Hong Kong... | reverse complement strand
GTCGGACACGCTGGAATAGACGTTGCCGGCATCGTGAAAGAGAACCCCGCCCAAGGTGTTTCCCAGGATGGGATAGCGAAGCTCGGTGCCCGCCACCAGCATGGCCTTGCCGCCGAGCGGGAAGCCGGTCTTCAAGTCGCGGGGGCCGGCCTGGTTGTCGGGAAATCCTCGATGAGACGATGCGCCGCCGGCGAAGAAACGCTCCGGCAGCGGGATATCCTGAGTGGGATCCTCAATAGCCGGGTTGCCGCTCAAACCGCCCAGGACGGCGAACGTCATCGAACGCGCCAGAACGAGTCTGCCGGGGAGCCTATGGAAGGTGGAATTGCGGGCGAGCATGCGCGTGTAGGCCACCTCCGAACCGAAGGCTTTGGAAGCCAGCCCCAGGTCCAACGTGTTGTGCGTGCCCGCGTGCGCATCGAGCGGATTGTCGCGGCGGTCGTCGACGTAGGTGCCGCTAAGCATACCGACGCGAACGGGCTGCGACAGCAAGGGAATCAGCGCGGGATCGATCTTGAGTGTGCCCTGATCCACCCCGACGCGGCGATAGCTGAAGCGGTATTGCGCGGTCTTCGAGCGCGACCAGCGGTGGGAAATCTGCGTCGAGCCCTCCCAGCGGCGGGAGGCGTAGGTACGCACATCCTGCGAGTCGTCGAACAGGCCGACAACCGACAGCGTCAAGCGCTCGTTGCTCAGAAACTGCGGCGCCGTGTAGCTGAGCAACGCGCGCTGCTGCAGGGTGGAAACCGTGCCGCGCACGCTCACCGAGTGTCCGAGGCCCCGGAAGTTCAGCCGGGTCACGTCCAACGTGGCGCGCGGGCTGAAGCCGGCCTGTCCGGCGGGCGCATCGAAACTGGTTGTGCCCCCGCCGATGCGCGCAACCTCGAAACCGAGACCGCCCGCGACGGAGTATTTCTTGGATTCCTCCACTTGATAGAGCACATACTTGGCGGGTTCGTCGCCATCGGGGTTCTGTACCGCCATGTCGACTTTCGCGAAGATGCCCAAGTCGTTGAGCCGTCGCTGTGTCTCGATCATGCGGCTCTGCGAGAGCGGCTCACCCGGATTGAGCAGGATGCGCCGGTTGACCAGTTGCGGCTTGGTAGCGCCTAGCCCACCGATCAGGACCTCGCGGACGTACTGTCGCCGTCCCGGACGAATGAAATAATCGACTTGAACGCGGCGCGGATCTTTGTTGGCCTTCCAGCTCCATTCGAAAGTGGCGTCGGGGTATCCCCGGTCGTAGTAATAAGCCAGGATATTGTCCCGGTCCGTCGCGGTGCTGGCTTCGCTGAAGGGCTGCCCCGGGCGGATGCCCGCCATTGCTCGCAGTGCTTCGGCTTCGCTTTGCGGGACTCCCTCGATCCGGAGCTCTGAAACCAGCCATTGGGGACCCTCCGTGATGTTGATAACGGCGGCCACCTCGCCCGGCTTGCCCTGGTAGTCGCTCTTTACATCGGCTTCAACCTTGCATTCGCGGAATCCGTTGGAGCGGTAAAGGTCCCGAATGGAATCCACGTCCCGGTCGAGCGCCTCGCGGCTGTAACGGCCGCGGCGGTACTCAAACGAAGCCGGGATGACCGACATACGCTCCTTGATGATCTGTTGGCTGAAATAGTTGTTGCCGTGTATCTCCACCGCGACAAGCTTGTGGCGGTCGCCGCGCTGGACGGCGAATTCCACGATGGCGGTGTCGCTCTCCCGGCGCGATGACCGTAATCTGACGCTCGCCTCGAAGTACCCTTCCGACTGCAGGTATTCAGTGAGGTTGTGGATGCCTTCGTGCAGCAATTCGCGGTCGATGGATTGTTCCTCGAAAGTGGGGATCAGCCGCCGCAGTTTGCCGCGCGGGATGTCGGCGCCCGTCACGCGCACTTGGATTCTTCGGCCGGCCTTAACGGCCACTACGGGGCTGAGCCGCCTCGCCGCGGCGTCGTGCCTGACGTCGACCAGTTGCACATTGGACATGAGGTAGTCGCGGTTTTGGTATGACTTGCGAATCCGCTCGAGCCCGCGGTCCAGGCGGTTGTCGGTAAAAGGCCGCCAGCCGAACCATCCGTGCCAGCGGCTGGCCCGGACAAGCTTTTCCGGCGGCCGTTGGAGATCGCCCGTGAACACAGGGGTACCGAAGCGCGCGCGGGGCCCGGTAGCCACATCGAAGTGGATGTGCACTTGCTGGGTTCGCGAGTCGTATTCAAGCCGTCGCTGGACGCGACTACCGTAAAACCCGTTGTCGCGCAAACTGCGGGTGATGTTCTGTTCGGCCTCGGCGCCGCGTTCGTCCAGGTACAGCGAGCCGAGGTCCAGCTTGGCTGCGTCCCGCAGGGCGTCTTGAGTCGGCGGGGGCTTGGCCCCGTCCAGCGTCACGCGCCCTACAAACCAGCGATTTGTGGTCTTGAAAGTGACCACTACGTTCTCCCCGTCGGGTTCGGCGTCGACTTCGATGTCTTCGTAACGCCCTGTAGCGTAAAGGCGATCCAGCGCCGCCCTCACATCGCTCAGGCGCAGCGGCGTCTTCATGCGCACCGGAAGTATCTGCTGGAGTTCGCCCGGAGGCAGCGGCTGCTCCGTGGGCACGAAGCGGATGATGGAGATTCGTTTGCCTTCGAAAGCCTCGGGTCCGGCGTATGCGCCAGCGGCGAACAAGCAACCGACCAAAAAGGGTGGCACGAGGCCTCGCGTGAGGGAACGGCGCACTTACAGCATGATACTCTAACGGCTGCTAGGATGGGGGACGAGTGACACCGGAAGAACGCGATCGCTATTCGCGCCAGATCCTGTTTTCGGGTATCGGCGAGCAGGGACAGGAGCTTCTGCTGGCCTCCCGCGTCGCGGTGGTTGGCTGCGGCGCGCTCGGCAGCTTTCATGCCGCGGCGCTCGCCCGCGCGGGCGTCGGCAAGTTGGTCCTGATCGACCGCGACTATGTGGAGGCCAGCAACCTCCAGCGCCAGTGGCTTTATGACGAGAGTGACGCCGCTGAAAGCATGCCCAAGGCCATCGCCGCCGAGCGTGCCCTGAAGCGTGTCAATTCCGGAGTCAAGGTCGCCGCCCGCGCAGCGGATCTGACTCCTGCCAACATCGGTGAACTGCTCGGCGGTGTTTCGCTCATCATGGACGGAACCGACAACTTCGAAACGCGTTATCTAATCAACGATTTCGCCGTGCGCGAAGGGATTCCCTGGGTGTACGGCGCCGCGGTTGGCAGCTACGGCCTCACCATGCCGGTGATTCCCGGCATGACGGCATGTTTGAAGTGCGTTTACCCTGAGCCCCCGGCTGGAGCGCAGCCCACTTGCGAAACCGCCGGCGTACTCAACGCCATCACGGCGGTGGTGGCTTCACTGCAGGTAGGCGCGGCCATCAAGATCCTTGCGGGGCACGGCAGCGAGGTGGCCCGCTGCATCACTATGGTGGATGTATGGAGCGGCCTTGTGCGGCAGGTAAAGCAACCCGCTCCGGAACCTGCCTGCCCCGCTTGCGGGGAGCGCCGTTTCGTGCATCTCGAAGGGGCGAAGCGCGTCCCCATCAGCCTCTGTGGACGCAATGCCGTGCAGATCCACGAGCGCGAGCGCCCCATCGACCTTGAGGAACTCCGCAAGCAACTGGAACCGCTCGGCATGGTTCGCACCAACGAATTCGCCTTGCGCTTCTTCCTGCAGCCGTATGAATTGACGGTATTCCCCGACGGCCGCGCCATTATCAAAGGCACCACCGACGTCGGGCTGGCGCGCAGCTTGTACGCCCGCTACATAGGGAGTTGACCATGCGGTTGATTCTGCTGTCATTGCCTCTTGCCGCGGCGCTTGCCGCGGCCGAAATCCGGATCCGTGCCGTTGACGCATCCGGAGCGCCTGTCCGGGCCCGTGTGGAAGTGCGGGGGCCGGACGGAAAACTGTACCAGCCCGGAGGAATTGTCAGCGAGCGCGCCAAGCGCATCCGTTTTGGCGAAGATCATCCTTCGGTGGGTAGCTTTCTCATGGAGGGCGAATGCGGGGTGGAGGTACCGCCGGGCCGCTACTTGGTAGTGGTTGAGCGAGGGCTCGAGTACGAGCGCCTGGAACGTAGCGTGGATGCGCCGGCTTCCATCGCATTTGCCAACCGCCGCTGGATCGACATGGACAAGCTGGGCTGGTGGTCCGGCGATCTTCACGTGCACCGCGCAAGCGAGGAACTCGTCCCCATGATGCTTGCTGAGGACGTCAATCTCGGGGCCAACTTCACCATCTGGAACAAACGCAGTTGGTGGCGTGACAAGCCCGTACCGGCCGACCCGGTGGTGCGCGGAGATGCCCGGCATATCACAACGCTGCTGAATGCCGAGGACGAACGCGGCGGCGGGGCGTGGTGCATCAACGGGCTGCGCGAGCCGATCGATGTCGCCGTGGATGGCCGCTGGTATCCCGCGGGCATCAAGTTCGTCGAGCAAGCCCGCGCACAACGCCAGCGGGACGATCCGTTGCCCTGGTTCGATTGCGAGAAACCCATCTGGTGGGAGACGCCCGTGATGATGGCGCTGGCCACGCCGGATTCGCTGGGAGTCGCGCACAACCATTTCACCCAGTACGGCATGCTCGACAACGAAGTGTGGGGACGCCCGCGGGACCAGAAACAGTTCCCGGGGCGCCGTGGATTCGTCGAATACTGCCTGGGCCTCTACTACCGCTACCTGAACCTGGGATTCAAGCTCGCGCCCTCAGCCGGCTCGGCGACCGGCGTTTTGCCGAATCCGATGGGTTACAACCGGGTCTATGTGCGCCGGGACGGGCGGGAGTTGACCGCCGCGAACTGGTACCGGGCATTGCGCGACGGACCGAGCATCGCCACTAACGGTCCAGTGCTGTTCTTTGAGGTGAAAGGGCGGGGCAAGCGGCGTACGGTGGAGGTGGACGCCAGGTCGCCCGAGCCGATGAGGGCTGTGGAGGTGGTGGCCAACGGCCGCGTGGTGCATAGCGAGAAGCCTGCGGGGGATGGCCGCAACCTGCGTTTCCGGTTCCGCTTGGATGCCACACAGCATTCCTGGGTGGCGGCGCGCTGCTTTGTGGACGCGGAACGTACGATTCGCATGGCGCACACCAGCCCGGTCTACTTGGACGGCAGGACCGATGCCCGCGAGGATGCAAGGTACTTCCTGGCGTGGGTGGAGGAACTGCTCACCCAGACCAGGGCCGACCCGAAACGCTTCAACAGCGATGCGCAGCGCGACGAGGTGCTGGCCCTTTACGAGCGTGCGAGAGCCTTTTACGCACGGTGCGCTCAGTAACCCAACTGTTTGTCGACCACGTTGGCGAGCGGTTCGCTCCGCTGGAATCGCTCGAAATTGGTGATGAAGAACTGCATGGCGAGTTCCTTCCAGTCCACCGTGTGGTCGGCGCAGTGGGCCGATAGCAGCACATTCTCCAGTTTGTAGAACGGATGCCCCTCGGGCAGCGGTTCGCAATCGAACACGTCCAGCGCCGCGCCGCGGATCCAATGTTGCTCCAGTGCGCGGATGAGAGCTTCCTCGCGGACCACCGGACCCCGGCCGATGTTGATCAGGACGGCGGCAGGCTTCATCAAGCGCAGTTCCGTTTCTCCGATCATGCCGCGCGTTTCGGTGGTGAGTGGCGCGGAGATGACGAGGTAATCGGCCCCGGCGAGGAATTCGAGCAAGGAGGCGGGTGGATAGATGCGGACGTCGTCCTCGGTGTTTGACACGCGTTCCGGATGGCGCCGCAATGCCGTAACGCGCATGCCCAGGGCGGACGCCAGGCGGGCCGTATGCCGGCCGATCTCGCCGAAACCAAGGATGGCCAGGGTGCGGCCGTAAACCTCCTCAACGTCGAAGCGATCCCAGACGCGTGCCTCCTGGCTACGGATCATGCGGCGAAAGTCCTTTGCGAAGTATAAAATGGCAGCTACGACGAATTCCGCCAGCGAGCGGCTGAACACGCCTCGCGAATTGGTGAGCGGAACGGAGCTAGCAACCAGGGCGGGGAATAGGATATTCTCGACGCCCGCAGTCAACGAGTGAACCCAGCGCACCCGCGGGCACATGGCGAAGACCGCTTCGAGCACGCCGGGCGCGCTCCAGGCGTCCAGGATCGCGTCCGCTTCACCGGCAAGCTTGCCGAAGGCGGTGGGATTCTCACTCACCGCGATGCGTGTATCGGCCGGCAGACGCTCCAACAACGAGAGTGCGCGCTCGGCCGGGTTGCCCGCCACCAGCAGCGTCAGGGGATTCATGAACAACAGCCTCGCGCAGCCGGGTCCCCAGGCGCAAGCAGCGCTACTGCAACTTCAGGATCTTGATGCCGCCGTTGGTGGAGGACAGGTCGATGAGCGGGCCGCCGCTGCCCACGTTGCCGTCCAGCCGGTTCTTGCTCTGCGTGCCGCCCTTCAGCGTGACGTCGAAGTCGGTCGTGATGCGCGAATTAGAGGTGCTGGCGCGAAGGCGGGCGTTCAGGGAAGAGGGCAGTCGCACGGTGATGGAACCGTTGGTGGTCGAGGCGCGCACGTCGTTGTCTTTGAACGACTCCATGGTCAGCTCGATACTGCCGTTGGTGGTTGAGGCGCGGAGGATTTTCCCAGGGTCCGTTTGCGCAATTCTAGCGCGGATGCGCCCGTTGGAGGTGCTGGCGTCGAGCGAGCCGCGCAAGCCGTCCACGGTCACCGAACCGTTGGTAGTGCGCGCTGTGGCGGCGCCTTCGCTATCCGTAGCTTCAATGCTGCCGTTACTGGTCTGGATGTCTATTTCACCGTGAAGCTTGAAAATGCGAACGCTGCCGTTGGTGGTGTGCAGCCGCGCCGATCCTTCCACGCTTTCCGCTCGCAGGCTACCGTTGGTGGACTCGATGTGGTCAAGGATTGTCTTGTGCGGAACCCGCAGGACGTACTTGGCGCCGAAGCCGCCGCGCCGCCCCGACGGGTGAAGCGTGCGGATGCGAACCTCGGACGGCGAGGTGGCGATGTCCACCTTCACGTCCTTGAGCAGGCTTTCGGTGCTGGCGTACTTGGTGCCCGAGACGTCGACAGAGTCCTTTTCCCAACCGATCACCTCGACGCTGCCGTTGGTGTTGTCGACGGAGATCCGCCCCCCGGGGGCCAAAGTGTAGGTGTAATGGAAATCTTCCTGGAACCGCTGCGAACTGGCGAAACCGTCGAGCCCTTCGATGCCGCAACCAGCAAGTAACAGCAGTGTTGCCGGCAGGAAAGAGGTCAGGATTGAATTGCTCATACTCCTCCTCATTTGGCTATTACGCACGGCTGAAGACAGAAGTTCAATGACAGATCAGAGAATCGTTCTGCTGCCGGTCAATGAGGCGAATCATGCTGATCGTGACGGTAAACCGCCGCGTGTCGGGCGGGGCGGTCCAGGAGGGCGAGGCGTAAAGGTCGATCCGGTATTCTTCGGCGTCGGGCACGTCGGCTTCGAGCACGAACAGACCGTGGCGCTCCAGTGTCCAGCGGCCCACGCGCCGGCCGTTGGCGGCCGCTTCCAGGCGTACAGGCTGGCCTTGCGCGAAAATCCCTTCCTGGGCGTGGCCGCGAATGCGAAGCCGCTGCGGACCCGCGGTCACCCGGACCAGGCGCGCTGCGGCGTGCTCATTGATCCAGCGGTACTTGTTGCCGTAAACGCCTTCCAACTCCTCCCATCCCTCCAACAACTGGGTTTCGTGGCCGGGTAGCGAGAAATCGATGATGTCGTCCCGCCTGCCCGGATAGAGTTCCTTGCGCTCCTCGGAGCGGATCAGGTTGTACACTCCGCCTTCCTCGGCAGCCTCAAAACCACAGTCGCAGCGCAGCGTGCCAGCCTCGTCGCGTTGGAGGGCGCCGGCGCAATCCGGGCACTGCAAACAATCTTCCAGCCTGCCGGGTGCCGCGGCTTGCTGGGCGGGGCCGCCGGCTTTGCGGCAAAACGCGGCGAGTGTGCCTCCAAGCAAGCGCGCCGCGCGCCACTCGGAACGGTAGGGATCGAGCATCACCGCCAGACGCTTCATGGAACGCTCGCCCCACCCCGTGGCTCGCACGAAGATGTCGTAGCGTTGATCGGCGAAGTGCTTGCGGATCAGGTCATGCCACTGCCGCGCGTTCATGCTGTGGTTCTGGCGGATCCCGAAGCTCTCTTCCTGCTCGGCCCCGATGACGTCGCGCACCAGGTAGCCCAGCAACCCCCAGTCGTGGAGCTTGCGCTCCCAGGGCTTCATGGTGTCGTAGTAGGGGCAACGATAGAGGCTCAGAGTCAACGCGCGCCGCAGCGGCTCTTCCGCGAGCACAAACACACCGCCGGGAGCCAGGACGCGCTTCACCTCCAGGAAGACGCTCTCGATGTCCATGAACTGGCTGAGTGTCTGGTAGGTCATCACGAACCGGAGGGAGTTGTCCCGGAACGGCAGATGTAGCGCATCGCCGGCCACGCGAATCGGCGCCCGCGGGAAATTCCAGATCCGCTGAAGCGCCGTGCCGTAGCGCAGGCTGTCGGCGGAAATGTCTAAAGCAAAACCATCGGCGCCGAACTCATTAGCCAGCAGATAGCTCGTATGGCCGGCGTTCGCGCCGATCTCCAGGAAAGGCGAGAACTCGCCGATGAAATCACGATACTTGCGGATCAACGCGCCGCGGCGGACGTTCTCGGCGGCGTAAACGGCGAGCGCGCGCTCCGGTTCGCCCAGGGAAGCGAAGTTGTGGAACTCCACTTCCGCCCGTTTCACTGCCAGCGATTGTGCTTCCTGGTTCTTCATGCGAGAAGCATGTCCACAGTCAAGGATCTCAAATCGTCGAGCAAAAGGTCAGGCCCATGTTCGGCGAGTTCCTGTTTGCCGGTCAAGCCGGTGGCCACCGCCATCGAGCGGATGCCGTTGGCAAAGGCGGCCTTCACGTCGTTGGGATGGTCGCCGATGAGGGTCACCTTGGCTTTCGGGCCGATCCAGCCCTGGCGCCGGGCTTCGCGGATGGCCATCCTCGTCAAGCCGGCGCGATCCGGCGCCATCTCCGCGAAAGCGCCGAAACATAAGTACCGCCGCAGCCCCGCGCGCTCCATCTTGGTCCAGCCGATGCGCGTCAAGTTGCCGGTAACCAGCGCCGCTGGGATGTGCCTGCGGAACAGGCGCCAGAGCAAGCCTCGCGCGCCGGGGCACACGCGCCGGCGAAGGTCCGGGCAGCGGCGGGCGTAAATGCGTTCGGCGGCCGCGCAGATATCCGGCATCGAACGGCGGATCAGCGCAGCCGAAGCGCCGGCGTCCTGCATCATGATGCGCAAAATGTCCCGGTCCAGCATGCCCTGGACGGGAATGTGGCCGGTGGTCGCATCGATTCCGGTGACGCGGCGCACCGCTTCCACCAGGGCTTCGCGGTGATGGGCACCCGCGCGGCGGATCAGGGTTCCGTCGATATCAAATAAGACCAGCGCTGGCGCGGGTTGCCAATCGGCTTTCGGCATCTTCCCTTTACTATAGCGGGCTCATCGGTTCCCATAGCTGCCAGCGCCGAGTAGAATGGAGATTAGTGCAAGTTATCCAGGCAGGCGAACACAAACTGATCTCGCTGGAGCTCGATCCGGATTTTGTATCCAACATCGCCAAGCAGGCGTCGTTCGAATGCACGATCGAGGATGAGCGGCGCGTCCTCACTATCGATTTGACAGCCACTGGGCGGGAAGGCCCCTTACTTCTGTTCGATGCCGCGGATGCCGGAAACCTGGGCTGGTTTTCGCGCTGCCAGTTTTACGTCGACGGGGTTACCGGCATGGTATTGCAGACGCCCATGCGGCTGGCCAACCGGCGCGATCGGGCCGGCTACATCCAATCGAACTCCGTGCGCGTGCAACTTCTGAAGGAATTGCCGATCGGTTTCCGCATGCCCGGACGTCAACCCGTGACCGAGCAGTTGGTTTACGCCGTCTTCTTCAACTTCCTGAACGCTCTGGTCGACACAGGCGTCGGAGTTTGCGGCGGGGACGTCGTGAAACCGCTGGCAGGCCGCACGGAAACCGTAGGATCGAAGAACTGAAACTGCGAAGTTCAGACTCCAGCCGCAGCCTTGGCCTGGGCCACTACGTCTTCCACTTCCTTGCGATAGGCGGCAAGCAGTTCTTCGTTCGGTGCCTCGAAGCGTAGGACCAGGATAGGCTGCGTATTGGACGCTCGTACGAGCCCCCATCCTCCATCGAACAGGACGCGCGCGCCGTCAACGTCCAGTACCTTGCGGATCTTACGGAAGTGATCCACCACGTACTGCACAACCTGGAACTTCTTCTCGTCCGGGCAATCCACCCGCAATTCCGGAGTGCAGACCATCTTTGGCAGCCCCGCAAGCTGGGCCGAGAGCGGCAGGCCGGAGGCGGCCACGATTTCGATCAACCGGCAGGCGGCATAAAGCGCATCGTCGAAGCCGTAGTAGCGGTCCGCGAAGAACATGTGGCCGCTCATCTCGCCGGCCAGTTCGGCGTTCACTTCCTTCATCTTCGCCTTGATCAGCGAGTGCCCGGTGCGGTACATGATGGCGTTGCCGCCCAGCCGGCGCAACTCGTCGTACATCACCTGGGAACATTTCACCTCTCCGATGAACGTGGCGCCGGGCTTCCGGGTCAGGATCTCGCGCGCGTAGATGGTCAGAAGCTGGTCGCCCCAGACGATTTCGCCTTGGTCGTCGATGGCGCCGATGCGGTCGGCGTCGCCATCGAAGGCGATCCCCAGGTCGGCTTTGTGCCGGGCGACGGTCTCTTTCAGTTGGACGAGGTTCTTGACGACAGTGGGGTCGGGATGGTGGTTCGGGAAGTTGCCGTCCATCTCATAGAACAGCTCCACGGCCCCGGGGCAGATCTTCTCAAGCAGCCGGTGCATGACCGGGCCTGCGGTTCCGTTGCCCGCATCCAACACTACCTTGACGCGCTTGGGCGGCTGGAATTGCGCCGCGATTTCATCCACGTACGGCGTGACCACATCGCAGGTGGAGAGAGCCCCCGCTCCGCTGTTGAGGTCACCGCTCTCCATCAAGGCGCGGATCTTTTGAATTTCGGCGCCGAAAATCGTCGAACGTCCGCTGACCACCTTGAATCCGTTGTAGTCCGGCGGATTGTGGCTGCCGGTGATCATGACCGCGCCGTCCGCATTCAGATGAAAGGTCGAATAGTACAGCAGCGGCGTCGGCACAACGCCGAGGTCGGTGACGTCGCAGCCGCTTTCCAGCAAGCCTTTACGGATGGCGTCTGCCAGGCGCGGCCCGCTCAGGCGGCAGTCGCGCCCTAGATTCACCTTCCGGCCCCTTTCACGCTGGAGGTAGGTCCCGATGGCGCGTCCCAGCAGCTCAATGTCGGGACTGAGCAACTCCTGATCTGCGATCCCTCGGATATCGTATTCGCGGAAAATCGTGGGCTTGAGCATACTGCCAATTTAACGCAGGGCGCTCAACGGCCGCCCGTTGGCCACCTTTGAACAGCAAGGGTGGCCGCGTACGACGAATCGCAGCGGCCAGTCGGCGGCGTGGCGAATGCCGATGCGCGGTGTGACGTCGATTTCGATGGGAGGGGCGCCGCGCCATTCCCGTACCGTCAATTCGCCGGCCGTAAGGTCCGCCCGGTTCAGACGGCGCGTAATACCCAGCGCGATGGTGAGCTTGCCGGGGCCGGAAGCCAGATCCTCGATGGAGCGGGCCTTGGGCCGGCGCTGGTGCATCAGTTCGATCCCGGTTAGCGGCTCCAGGGCGCGAATCAGGACGGCGCCGGGTGTGCCGTCAGCCTCGGTGACCGCATTCACGCACTCGTACATGCCGTAGATGAAATACACATAGGCGTGGCCGGGGGGGCCGAACATGACACGATTGCGGCCTTTCGGCCCGCGGTATGCGTGGGAGGCTCTGTCGTTCAAGCCAAGGTACGCTTCGGCTTCGACGATCATGCCGGCCGTGCGGCCGTGGACCAGGATCTTGCCAAGCAGTTCCCGCGCCACCTGTTCCGTAGGGCGGCCGAAGAAGCCGCGCGGCAGGACGGAAGACTCCGCCTCCAGGCGCTCAAAGGATAAGCGGTCCATCCAATTCGTTGAAACCTTCTGCGTTTTCATTCGACAATAGCAAAGTACCAAACTCATGCGCCTGTTCACTGGTATCGAATTACCCGCTGAAATCAAGACACGGCTCACCAGGTTGCTCGACACCTTGCGCCCGACGGCGCGGATCAAGTGGAGTCCGGTGGAGAACCTGCACATCACGACGAAGTTCATTGGGGAGTGGCCCGACGAGCGCGTCGATGAACTGGCCGCTGTCCTCAACGCACTCCCGCCGCGCCCGAAGCTCCACATTGCGGTGCGCAACCTCGGATGGTTTCCGAATCCAAGCCACCCGCGGGTATTCTGGGCAGGGGTGAACGCCGGCCCCGGTCTGGAGGAACTGGCGCGAGAGACGGAACGGAGCCTCGTGAGGTTAGGCGTTCCGGTGGAAGGCAGGCCTTTTTCGCCTCACCTGACGCTGGCGCGCATCAAGGACCCGGTTTCATTGACAGCGCTGCGAAACGCCGTCGATGCGATTGTCAATCCGGACTTCGGCCAGTTCATGGCCGGCGGCTTTTTTCTGTACCAGAGCATTTTGAAGCCGGGCGGTTCCGAATACCGCGCGATTGCCGAATTCCCATTAGAAAGACCATGATGCCTTCGTTCGTACTTCTGATAGCATATCTGCTCGGCGCTATCCCGTTCGGTTACCTGCTGGTGAAATGGAAGACCGGCCAGGATGTGCGTTCGAGCGGTAGCGGGAATATCGGCGCCACCAATGTCCTGCGCACCACGGGCCGCGCCGCCGGCATCGTCACGCTGCTGCTGGACATTGCCAAGGGTTCTGCGGCGGTGTGGATCGCCGCGCTACTGACGGGCTCCTCGCCCTTGTGGATGAGCTTGGCGGCGCTGGCCGTCATGGCCGGCCACGCGTTTCCCGTCTTTCTGAACTTTCGTGGCGGCAAGGCGGTAGCGAGCTTCATAGGCGCATTTTTGTATCTCGCGCCGCTGCCGCTACTGGCCGTGCTGGGGGTGTTCGTCGTCGTTGTAGCCGCGACGCGCTACATTTCGCTAGGTTCGATTTTGGCCTGCGGCACGTTCCCGCTGGCGGTCTGGCTGATCTCTCATCCGCCCTCGGCCGTTGTGTGGGCCGCAGCAATAGCCGGATTGTTCGTCATTGTGCGGCACCACGCGAATATCGCGCGGCTTGCGAAAGGCTGCGAGCATAAGTTTTCCTTCGGGAGCAAGAAATCTTGACCGTTCAACGTTACCAGGAACTCGCCGTTGTGGGAGCGGGTAGCTGGGGGACCGCCCTGGCGGTACTGCTGGCTCCGCGCTTCGAGCACGTGCGGCTGTGGGTGTATGAAGCCGACCTCGCCGGGCGGATGGCCGCCACGCGCGTGAACGACGTGTTTCTGCCCGATTCCAGGCTGCCGGAAAACGTCCGGGTCTCGACCAGTTTTGAGGAAGTGCTTGCCGGCGCCCAGATCGTGCTGGGCGTGATGCCGTCGGCGCACGCGCGGCGCACTTACAAAGCCATGCTGCCGTTTCTCGATCCGGCCATGCTTTTTGTCAGCGCCACCAAGGGCATCGAGAACGGTACCCTGCTGCGGATGACGCAAGTGGTGGAGGAAGTGGCCGGCGCACGCTTTGCGCCGCGTGTCGGCGCGCTTTCCGGGCCCACCTTCGCCAAGGAGGTGGCGCGCGGGGAACCGGCGGCGGTGGCCATCGCCTCGACGGATCAGCGCCTAGCGAGCGACGTCCAGGCCGCATTCTCCGGCCCGAGTTTCCGTCTGTACACCAACAACGACATCGTTGGCGTAGAACTTGGCGCGGCGCTGAAGAACGTGATCGCCATCGGCGCCGGCATTTGCCACGGCCTGGGCCTTGGGAATAACACGATGGCGGCGCTCATTACGCGTGGCCTGGCCGAGATCACGCGCCTGGCCGTGGCGATGGGAGGACGGCCGAAGACGCTGGCCGGTCTTGCCGGTCTGGGCGATCTGGTACTCACCTGCACGGGGGCGCTCAGCCGCAACCGGCAACTCGGCACGGAGCTTGCCAAAGGGCGCAAGCTCGACGAGATTCTCGCCTCAATGCGCATGGTGGCCGAAGGTGTCGAGACCACGACGGCGGCCGTGGATCTGGCGCGCCTGCATGGCGTAGAAATGCCGATCACCGAGCAGATGTACGCCATAATGAGACTGGGCCGGCCTCCGCGCGAGGCCATCCGGGAACTGATGGAACGCTCACTCAAAGGCGAGTAAGTCCTGGCCGGGTCTTGAGGTAGTTTCATGGGCTGTGGTAAACCGGCTCCGCAACCTTTTCGCGCTTTCCGGGTTAAAGAAGATATGGCCGCGATTGCCGTGGAGCGGGACGCTGAGCTCATGCTCCGGGCCAAGGACGGCGACGAGGCGAGTTTCGATGCGCTATTGGCGCGACAGCGCGGGCCCGTCCTCCACTTCCTGTACCGCATGGTGGGCAACCAGGCCGTGGCCGAGGAACTCGCCCAGGAGGTTTTCCTGAAAGTCTACCGGGCCAGGACGGCTTATGAGCCTTCCGCGAAGTTCACTACCTGGCTGTTTCGCATCGCCACGCACGTCGCGCTGAATCACTTGCGGGACCGCAAGGGCGAACGAGGCATGGAAAGCCTGGACGTGGAAGCCTATGAGGCGAAACCCCGCCAGGTGCCCGACCCGCGTCCTAACGTCGAGCAGGAGATGCTGCGCGAGGTCCGGCTCGACCGCGTCCGCGAAGCGATCCAGAATTTGCCCGGCAGGCAGCGCGCCGCCGTGCTGATGCACAAGTACCAAGAGATGGGGTACGCGCAGATCGCCGCCGCTCTCGGTTGTTCGGAGCCGGCCGTGAAGTCGCTGCTGTTCCGCGCATACGAGTACTTGCGCGGGCGGCTGGCGGATTGTGTATAAGGAGAAACGAAAGTGGAATGTCCAGCTAAAGCGCGGGAAAGTTCGCAGGTCCTGATCGACTACTGCGCCGGCACGCTGGATGTGGCTGCGGTGGCCGAGGTGGAGCGGCATCTGGAACAATGCCCGGCATGCCGCGAATTCTGCCAGACGCAGGCCATGGTCTGGTCGGCGCTGGACGATTGGAAGGCTGAACCGGTCTCGGCGGGCTTTGATGCGCGTCTCGGTGCGCGCCTCGATCAGACGGGCCGGGCCGTCTGGTGGGCGTGCATCTGGCGTCCTGCCGTTCCAATTGCCGCCGCGGCCGTGGTGATTGCCGCCGTGCTGCTGTTGCGCGTTCCGGAAGGTACGAACCCCGCCGTCGTGGTGAGGAAAGCCGACACGGTCGATATCGACCAGGTGGAAAAGACGCTGGACGATATCGATATGTTGAAGCAGCTGTATCTGGCGCCTCCAGAGGCGGCTGCCGGAGCCGAGCAACTATGACCTTTGGTCCCAGATCGCTTACGTTACTGCTGCTGGCGGTAACGGCCAGGGGCCTGTTCGCCCAGCCCAGCCGGACCGGTGGACGGCATCGGGAACCGCTCCCGGCCATCGAGCGGCTGCTGGACATGTCTCCGGAAGATCGCGCCAAGGTGCTGGAGCGGCTGCCTCCGTGGCGCCGCAAGCGCCTGGAAGAACGCCTGGAGCGGTTCCAGCAGCTCAGCCCGGAGCAGCGCGGGTGCCTCAGGGAACGCTACGAAGCTTTCCGCAAAATGCCTCCCGCCCAGCAGGAGGCGCTCCGGGGGCTGTCGCGGCGGTTGGCCGAGGTCTCTCCTCCCAGGCGGCTCCAGTTGCGCCGCCAGGCTTTTCGCTTGAGCAGAATGACGCCCGGCGAGCGGCAAACGCGCATGGCTAGCCCCTGGTTCGCGGAACGTTATAACCCCGCGGAGCGGGAATTGATCGCCGACATGGTGCGCATACTGCCGGGGATCAAGTAACGCTCCTCAGCGCTCCAGCAGCTTGCGTCCCGTGCGGTTTTCTACTGAGATGCGATAGTTCGCGGGCGAGTCGAGGTGATACATGACCTCGTCGCCCTCTCTCCACCACCGCAAGGATAAGCCGCCGTCGGCGAGCGGAATGCGGCCTTCACACCAGTTCAAGTCGGAACTCGGTATGCGCAGCACGATCCGTTTGACCGCAGGATCCACGCTATAGATACCCAGCACGTCGCGGTACAGCACCTTCACCGCGTGCGACGCGAAGCCGTGATTGCAGCTCGCATAAGCTCCGTCATTCTCCCACAATGTTCCCGTGCGGTCCGCCATGTAAAGCTGATAACCGACCGATTCGTCCAGGATCTGCTGCCCCAACCCGCGCCGCGAGAGCAACTCCAGGCGGAGCACGTTTCCGATGAAGGAATTGGCGGCGTGAATCTCCTTAAATGCGCCGGTCTTCTTGCGATCCGGACCGAAGCTGCGCTCGAGCTTCTGCCAGAGCGCGGCGTGCGTTTCCGGGGTGGCCACACCGAAGTAGAAGGCAAAGTACTGGCAGACTTCGCTGCGGTTGCGCGTGACCTCCAGGCGCCCCTCCTTGCGGACCGCGTTATCCACAAAGAATTCCCCGTCGAAGGACTGCTTGCGGATGACATCGCGAATGGAGGCGGCCTGCGCGCTCAGCTCAGGCTTGGCGTACATGCGGCCGGCTGCGTCGAGCGCGGCGGCGTAAAGCATGTTGCTCGGATAGTTCACGTCCTGGGTGAACTTGTTCGCTTCGGACCACTCGACGAAGACCCAGCGCTGCAGCTTCTCAAGTAGTCCGTCCTGGTTCCGGAACGGCTTGAAGTAATCGAACAGCGCCATCACCTTGGGCTGTAGCGCGTCCACCATTTGCCGGTCGCCGGAACGCTCCAGGTACTCCTCGAGTTGGACCACGAACCAGAGCGACCAGTTGGGGATGAAATTGCCGTTGGGATGGTCCGCCGGATAGCACATCGGCAACATCCCCTTGGGCAAGGCGGCGAACTCTTTCGGCAGGAGGAAATTCTCCAGGAAATTGCGCTCGACGGCGGTGTCTCCGCTGAGTAGCGGCGCGACTCGAGCCGTAAAGTAGCTGTCGCACAGCCAGCCGGCGCGCTCGCGCGAGGGGCAATCCATGAAGACGTCGAGCGCATTCTGCCTGAACGTTTCGCGCCCGGCTGCGAACAGCCGGTTCAGCCGGGCGTCGCTCGAAGCAAAGTGCGCGTCGTAGACCTGTGGGTTGGCATAGTCCCTCAAGTAGATACGCGAAACGTCGGCGGCGCCTTCGGTGACCAGCATCTTCATGTAGCGCATGGTGTACGGTTCGAAGGATTCCACCTCGTAAGACCCTGGTTGAAGGTCGTAGGTGACTGCGTTCACGCAGCCCAGCCGCCTGAAATTGACATCGCCGTCGCTGAGGATCTCGTCGAATACCATGTAAATGCGTGTGGGTGCGGTGCACTCGATGGTGGCGCCGAGAAAGCCGGTGAAGTTGGTGCCGAAGTCCACGATGCGATACGTGTTCCTGCCGAGGTGCAGTTTGCCGCTCCACTCGATAGGCGACTTTGCCGCGCCGCCCGCGTGCGAGCGGATCTTCTGAAGCTCGATCGACGGGATGATCTCGAGCTCTGCTTCCTTGTAGCCGCCGAGATTGGGTCCGATGTTTGTGAGCGCCCGATCGCGCCAGAACTTCGCCGGCGTGATGCCCGTTTCGAGTGTGCCTTCACCCACCTCGCGCCGTGCGGGCAGCAACTGGAAACGCGGGTAAGGCACGCCGCGCCGGAGCAGTTGACGCACCGGCTGCACCGTGAGCACTACTGAGTTAGTTCCCTGCTCGGTGCGCCACGCGTTCCAGCCGGGCTTCAAGCGGTAAGCTTCGGAAAACGGCCGCTGGAAACTGTAACGTTGGGCCTTCTGCACGCGCTCGGGGAGCACGCGAGCCACAAACTTCGCGCCTCTGCCGCCCGTCGAGGCCAGCACCTTGCCGTTCGAGACGATCTCAGCCTGCAAGAATGAAGGCTGGTCCTGCGTGTAATAGCTGTTGACGTTGTAGCCGGCGACCTCCACTGCGGCGATGTTCACACCATCTTTCAGCAGGTGAGTCACGTCCCACGCGTCGATGCGAAACCAACCGTAAGGGCCCCGTGCAGGCCCGTAGCCGGCAAACGTACCGTTCACGTAAAGCCTGTAAAGCGTGGACGCGGTGAGGCTGATGGTGACCTTCGCCTCACGGGGGGCGCGGAAAGCGGCCTGGAAACCGACCGTCAGGTTCATCTCTTTCTCGCGGCCTTTGGGCCAAACCGGCTTGGCCGATCGGAACGCCGCCGGCGCACCCGCGGCAAGGGCGGCGAACAATAGCGTCGACGACACGAATAGTGTGAGTTTGTGCATGATGATCGCTATTACCGTTGTATACGGCCGGAGCCGCTGCCGCCAAGCAGCGCCAGCACCTCGGCCC
>ENA-UOYA01002347-UOYA01002347.1-activated-sludge-metagenome-genome-assembly--contig:-NODE-2347-length-18366-cov-5.927912_pt1 | contig 18366 bp, 15 predicted proteins | sample MGYA00238163_ERZ764804 | MGnify/ENA primary metagenome ERZ764804 (study PRJEB28919, sample SAMN05720223) | activated sludge metagenome | isolation source: Anaerobic digester | place: Hong Kong... | reverse complement strand
GCGTGGCGCTGCAGGGCACGGCCATGTCGGTGCCCGCCGGCACGCGCGAGGTGGCCGTGGCGCTGCGGCCCGATGATTTCGAGCTGGCCTCAGCCGGCAACAGCAACGCCTTCGATGCGACCGTGAAGGCCATGGAGTTCGGTGGCCGAACCTCGCTGCTGATCGCGGACAGCCCCATGGGCGAGCTGTTCGTGCGCCTGGGCGGCGTGTTTCAGCCGGGCGACCGCGTGCGCCTGCACATCCCGCCCGATCGCGTGCTGGCCTACGCGGAGACCGTGTGAGCACGCCGGGCCGCTCCCAAGTGCGAACCCCGCAGCGCGCAGTGCGGAGGGCCACTCCATGAACGCCGCGCTGCAAGCCAAGCGCGACCGCCGCGGCTGGCTGGCGGCGCCGGCCGCCATCGTGCTGCTGGCGCTGTTTGTCTACCCGTTTCTCTACGGCCTGTTCATCTCCTTCAAGCCGATGGAGGGCGGCCCCTTCTGGGCCAACTACGCGCATTTCTTCAGCACCGCCACCGACTGGGGCACGCTGTGGATCACCTTCAAGCTGGCCGCGCCCGCCACGCTGATCAACCTGGGCATGGCCGTGCCGGTGGCCTTTGCGCTGCGCCGGCCCAGCCGCATGCAGCGCGTGGTCACCACGCTGCTGGTGGTGCCCATCACCCTGGGCACGGTGCTGATCGCCGACGGCATGCTCACCTTCTACGGGCCGGTGGGCTGGTTCTCGCAGGCGCTGCACGCGCTGCACCTGTACGACGGCGAGGTGCGCATCACGCACAACTACTGGGGCGTGCTGATCTCGCTGGTCATTTCGGACTTTCCCTTCGTGTTCCTGCTCACGCTGTCCTACATCTCGGGCATCGACCCCACGCTGGCCAAGGCAGCGGGCACGCTGGGCGCGGGGCCGTGGCAGCAGTTCCGCCTGATCTACCTGCCTCTGCTGGTGCCGGGCCTGGCCATGGCGGCGGCGCTGTCCTTCGTGCAGACCTACGCGGTGTTCCCCTCGGCCATCCTGCTGGGCGCGCCGGCCGGGCCCACGCGGGTGATCTCGATCGCCGCGTATGAAGCGGCCTTCGAGAACTACGACTACGGCATGGCCTCGGCGATCGCCATGATCATGGGCGCGGCGCAACTCATCGTGGTGGCCGCCATCTTCGCCTTTCGCAAGGCCTTCTACACCGGGCCCGCGACCAGCGGCAAAGGGTGATCGGCATGGCAAGCACGGCATCCAACACGCGCGCCAGCGCCGCGCGCTGGGGCTGGCTGTGGCGCACCACGGTGTGGACGGTGATGGGCTTCTTTTTGCTCAACATCGTCTTCATGATCCTGACGGTGCTGGTCAACTCCACCGCCACGCGCTGGTTCGGCACGCTGCTGCCCGAGGCCTTCACGCTCAAGTGGTACGGCTGGGCCTGGAACGAGTTTCAGCTGGCGCACATCCTGCTCGTCACGCTGGAGGTCGTCTTCGCCGTGGTGGTGCTGGCGCTGCTGCTGGGTGTGCCCGCGGCCTATGCGCTGGCGCGCGCCAACTTCCCGGGCAAGCGCGGGGTGCTGCTGCTGGTGCTGATCCCCATGCTGGTGCCGCCGGTGACTTACGGCATCCCCATGGCCACGGCCTTCTATCAAGCCGGCGTGGGCGGCACGCTGGCCGGCGTCATCCTGTCCAACCTGGTGCCGGCGCTGCCCTTCGTCATTTTGGTGATGGTGCCCTTCATCGAACAGCTTGACCCCAGCCTGGAGTCGGCCGCGCGCATCTTCGGCGCCAGCACGGCGCAGTACTTTCGCCACGTGCTGATGCCCCTGCTGGTGCCCGGCATGCTGGCCGCCGCCCTGCTGGTGATGGTGCGCACCATCGGCATGTTCGAGCTGACGTTTTTCACCGCCGGCCCCAGCTCGCAGACGCTGGTGGTCGCGCTGTACTACGGCGTGTTCTCGACCGGCGTGCGCCCGCCGCAGGCCATCGACGCCATGGCCGTGATGTACATGGCCATCACCCTGGTGTTCGTGCTGATCGCGCTGCGCTTTGTCAGCCCGACCCAACTCGTCAGCCGCGTCAAAGAGGCGCCAAGAGAAGCCTGAGTAGCCTTGGCGCACCGCCGCGCCGCACGATTGATTGGAGTACCGCATGACTGCCATTCCACCCGCCGCCCCGGGCCAGACCCCGATCGTGCGCAGCATGCGCGTGATCCCGGTTGCCGGCGAGGACAGCATGCTGCTGAACCTCTCGGGCGCACACGGGCCGTTCTTCACACGCAACATCGTGATCCTGACCGACAGCGCCGGCCACACGGGTGTCAGTGAAGTGCCGGGCGGCGAAAAAATCCGCCAGACGCTGGAGGACGCCCAGCCCTTGCTGATCGGCCGCCCCATCGGCGACTGGCAGGCCATGCTGAATGCGGCCCGCCGCGCCTTTGCCGACCGCGACGCCGGCGGGCGCGGCCTGCAAACCTTCGATCTGCGCGTGGCCATCCACGCCGTGACGGCGCTGGAGGCGGCCTTGCTCGACCTGCTGGGCCAGCACCTCGAAGTGCCCGTGGCCGCGCTGCTGGGCGAGGGCCAGCAGCGCGACGCGGTCGAGATGCTGGGCTACCTGTTTTTCGTCGCCGATCGGGGCAAGACCGACCTGCCCTACCGCAGCGAAAACGGCGCCGACAACGACTGGTTTCGCCTGCGCAACGAGCCGGCCATGGACGCGCAGGCCGTGGTGCGCCTGGCCGAGGCGGCGCACGCGCGCTACGGCTTCAACGACTTCAAGCTCAAGGGCGGCGTGCTGCGCGGCGAGGACGAGATCGAGGCCGTGACCGCGCTGCACGAGCGCTTTCCCCAGGCGCGCGTCACGCTGGATCCCAACGGCGGCTGGCTGCTGCGCGACGCCATCCGCCTGATGCGCGATGCGCACGGCGTGCTGGCCTATGCCGAGGATCCTTGCGGCGCCGAAGGCGTTTATTCGGGCCGCGAGGTGATGGCCGAGTTTCGCCGCGCCACCGGCCTGCCCACGGCCACCAACATGATCGCCACCGACTGGCGCGAGCTGGGCCACGCCATCCAGTTGCAGTCGGTGGACATTCCGCTGGCCGACCCGCATTTCTGGACGATGCAGGGCTCGGTGCGCGTGGCGCAGTTGTGCCACGAATGGGGCCTGACCTGGGGCTCGCATTCCAACAACCACTTCGACATCTCGCTGGCCATGTTCACCCACGTGGCCGCCGCCGCGCCGGGCCGGATCACCGCCATCGACACGCACTGGATCTGGCAGGACGGCCAGCGCCTGACGCGCGAGCCGCTGCAGATCAAAGGCGGGCTCGTGCAGGTGCCGCAGCGCCCAGGCTTGGGCGTGGAAATCGACATGGCCGCCGTCGAGGCCGCGCACTGCCTGTACCAAGAGAAAGCGCTGGGCGCACGCGACGACGCCGCGGCGATGCAGTACCTCATCCCCAACTGGAAATTCGACAACAAGCGCCCATGTCTCGTGCGCTGAAATGAAGCACACCCCCAGTCTCCACTCGCTTCGCGATGTTTCGCCCACCCCCTTACAGGGGGCATCGCCAGTGGTCGGGCCAAGCCCTTCCACGGCGATCGCGGGCGTGGCCTGCTTCGCGGCCTTTCGACTCGCTGGGCTGCGTGCGCTGCGGTTGACACGCAGCGCCATCGTTGACTGATATCGATCCCAAGACAGGAGTTTGCAATGCGTGAGAACCGAATCCGAAGCATCTGGAAGGCCGGCGGCGCCGTGGTCAACGGCTGGCTGGCCATTCCCAGCGCCTTCTCGGCCGAGACCATGGCCCACCAGGGCTGGGACAGCCTGACGGTGGATTTGCAGCACGGCGTGGTGGACTACCCCGCGGCGGTCAACATGTTCACTGCCATTTCCACCACCGACACCGTGCCCGTGGTGCGCGTGCCCTGGAACGAGCCGGGCATCCTGGGCAAGGTGCTGGACGCCGGCGCCTACGGCGTGATCTGCCCGATGGTGAACACGCGCGAAGATGCCGAGCACCTGGTGGCCGCCACGCGCTACGCGCCGCTGGGCAGCCGCAGCATGGGCCCCATCCGCGCATCGCTCTACGGCGGCGCCGACTACGCCAAGCACGCCAACGACACCGTGGTGGTGCTGGGCCAGATCGAGACGCAGCAAAGCCTGGACAACCTGGACGCGATCCTGTCGGTGAAAGGGCTGGACGGTGTCTACATCGGCCCGGCCGATCTGTCGATCTCGCTGGGCTGCGCGCCCACCTTCGACGATGTGGAGCCCCCCGTGGCCAAGGCCATCGAGCACGTGCTGGCGCGCGCCAAGGCGCTGGGCAAGGTGGCCGCCATCCACAACGGCTCGCCCGAGGCGGCGCTGGCACGCATCGCCAAGGGCTTCCAGTTCGTCACCATCGGCTCCGACGCGCGCTTCATCGCCGCCGGCGCGCAACAGGTGGTGGCCGCCATGCGCGCGGGCGCGGCGCCCAAGCACGCGTCGGGCTATTGATTGAAGGCCTGAAACAGCCGGACGCAGAGGACGCAAAAAAGACGCAAAGGACGCAAAAGAAACCGAAAAATTGGTGAAATACGCTTTAAGACGGCATAAAACAAGCGCAACATGCTATCGATTTGAAAGCAATTTGGATGTTCTCTTTTTTGCGTCCTTTGCGAATCCTTTGCGTCCTCTGCGTCCGGCTGTTGTCCCTTGCAAACACCTCCTTGCCCATCGACCATGACCGCACCCATCCCTGACCCCGGCCCGCCGCGCCTGATCCGCATGCATGCCAGCGACAACGTCGCCATCGTGACCAACACGGGCGGGCTACCCGAGGGCACGGTGGTGGATGGCGGCGTGACGCTGCGCGAGCGCGTGCCGCAGGGGCACAAGGTGGCGCTGGTGGACATCCCAGCCGGCGCGCCGGTGCTGCGCTACAACGTGGCCATCGGCCATGCGGCGCGCGACATAGCGGCCGGCACCTGGGTCTACGAGCGGCTGCTGACGATGCCCGAGGCACGCGCGCTGCACGAGTTGCCGATGGCCACGGCCCAGGCCGCGCCGCTGGAGCCGCTGGGCGGCTACACCTTCGAGGGCTATCGCAACGCCGACGGCTCGGTCGGCACGCGCAACCTGCTGGGCATCACCACCACGGTGCAGTGCGTGGCCGGCGTGCTCGAGTACGCGGTGCGGCGCATCAAGGCCGAGCTGCTGCCCAAGTACCCCAACGTGGACGACGTGGTGGGGCTGGAGCACAGCTACGGCTGCGGCGTCGCCATCGACGCGCCGGGCGCGGCCATCCCGATCCGCACCGTGCGCAACATCAGCCTGAACCCCAACTTCGGCGGCGAGCTGATGGTCGTCAGCCTGGGCTGCGAAAAGCTGCAACCCCAGCGCCTGCTGCCGCCGGGCAGCTTTGCGGTGGTGGACGAGCGCAACATCGCCGACGTGGGCCTGGACGACGGCGCGGCGCTGGACGTGGTGTGCCTGCAGGACGACAGGCATGTCGGCTTCATGTCGATGATCGACTCGATCATGCAGACCGCCGAATACCACCTGGAGCGCCTGAACGCGCGCCGGCGCGAGACCTGCCCCGCGTCCGACCTGGTGGTGGGCGTGCAGTGCGGCGGCAGCGATGCGTTCTCGGGCGTCACGGCCAACCCGGCGGTGGGCTTTGCGGCCGACCTGCTGGTGCGCGCGGGCGCCAGCATCATGTTCTCCGAGACGACCGAGGTGCGCGACGGCGTGGCCCAGCTCACCGCGCGCGCCGCCACGCCCGAGGTGGCCGCCGCCATCGTGCGCGAGATGCAGTGGTACGACGAATACCTGGGCCGCGGCGGCGCCGACCGCAGCGCCAACACCACGCCGGGCAACAAGAAAGGCGGCCTGTCCAACATCGTCGAAAAGGCCATGGGCTCGATCATCAAGTCCGGCACCGCGCCGATTGCCGGCGTGCTGTCACCGGGCGAGAAGCTGGCGCAAAAAGGCCTGATCTACGCCGCCACGCCGGCCAGCGACTTCATCTGCGGCACGCTGCAACTGGCCGCGGGCATGAACCTGCACATCTTCACCACCGGGCGCGGCACGCCCTACGGCCTGGCCGCCTGCCCGGTCATCAAGGTGGCCACGCGCACCGAGCTGGCACGCCGCTGGCACGACCTGATGGATGTGAACGCCGGGCGCATTGCCGATGGCCAGGCCAGCATCGAGGAGCTGGGCTGGGAGCTGTTCCACCTGATGCTGGACGTGGCCAGCGGCAAGCGCACCTGGGCCGAGCACTGGGGCCTGCACAACGACCTGGTGCTGTTCAATCCGGGGCCGGTGACGTAAAGCCCAAAAAACTTCCGGACGCAGAGGACGCAAAGGATTCGCAAAGGACGCAAAAAAAGACAGCATCTGAATTGCTTTTAAAACGATAGCGTATTGCGCTTGTCCTACGCCGACTCAAAGCCAATGCCACCCAATTTTTGGTTTCTTTTGCGTCCTTTGCGTTATTTTTGCGTCCTCTGCGTCCGGCTGTTTGAATTTCGGAGCATTCGGATCACGGCCGCCCCGGACGCCCCTCCGGCGGCGTGTAGTCGGCCGAGGCAAACGCGCCGCCCATGTGCTTTTGCCCCACGGCGTCGATGGGGTTCTTCAGCTTCAGGATTTCGGCGGCGTAGTCCTCGGCGTTTTGCGTGGGGCGGTAGCCGATGCGCTCGCAGGCCACCGGCCGCACGTAGCTGCGCGTGTTGTTGGAGATGCCCCAGACTGGCAAGAAACCCACGTCCTGCGCGCGGATGCAGCACAGCATCAGCTGCACCGTGTCCTCATGGCCCAGCCAGGTGCTGAGATGCCTGAACTCGGTCGGGCGCGCCCCGCAGCTCCAGATGCGCAGGGCAATGCCTTCGATGCCGTGCTTGTCCCAGTACATCTGCGCCATGGCCTCGCCCCACACCTTCGACACGCCATAAAAACCGTCGGGCCGATACGGCGCGCCAATGTCGATGGGACGGCCGACGGGATACATGCCGAAGGCGTGGTTGGAGCTGGCCGTGACCACGCGGCGCACCTTGTGGCGACGCGCGCCTTCATACACCTGGTGCAGCGCCACCAGGTTGTTCTCGATGATCTCGGGCAACGGGCGCTCCACCGAAGTGCCGGCCATGTGGATCAGCACATCCACACCCTCCAGCAGGCGATCGACCACGGCCGGATCGCGCAGATCGCCATGCATCACGTCCTCGCCCGCGTGCAGCGGCTCCAGGGGCTTGGTGCCGCCGGCCGAGCGCAGGCTCACCCCGTGTTTGGGCAACTCGACGCGCAGCATGCGCCCCATGTTGCCCGAGGCGCCCGACAGTGCCACCTTGCTCATCATCGTCTCCGTTGTCATGACGGCCGATTGTCGCGCCACCCGCGCACGCCGGCGCGCGCATCACGCAAAATTTGATCTGGCCGTCCCGTGTTCGAGGTCCATTCATGAGCCGCACCATCGTCTACCTGTCCTGCGCCCAGACTTGCGAGATCCAGCGCTTTGAACTGAACCGGGACACCGGCGCCATGCACCGGCTGGGCAGCACGCCCGTGACCGGCCTGCAGGGCCCATCCAACACCTCGATGCCGCTGGCCCTCAGCCCCGACCGGCGCGTGCTGCTCGCCGCCCTGCGCGGCGCGCCCAACCCTTGCGTGGCCTTTGCCATCGGCGCGCCCGACGGCGCCTTGCAAGCCATCGGCAGCGCCCCACTGCCGCACGAGGCCTGCTACCTCACGCTCGATCGCACGGGCCGGCATCTGCTGATGGCCTCCTACCCCGGCGCGCTGCTGGCCAGTCTGGCGCTGGATGCGCGCGGCGCGGTGATCGCACCGCCGCGCCAGATCGTGCCCACCGGCCCGGCGGCGCACTGCGTCATCGTGGACGCCCGCAACCGCTTTGCCTATGCCACCAGCCTGGGCGCCGATGTGGTCATGCGCTTTGCCTTCGACGCCGCCAGCGGACAACTGACGGACAGGCAAAGCACGGCCCTGCCCGCCGGGGCCGGCCCGCGCCATCTGCAACTGTCGGCCGACGGGCGTTTTCTGTACGTGCTGTGCGAGCTGGACGGCAGCGTGGGCGCGTTCGCGGTGGATGCCGACACCGGCGCGCTGCAAGGCCGCCAGATCCTGCGCACGCACGCCGCGGGCTTCAGCCAGGCGCAGGCGGCCGACCTGCAGCTCAGCCCCGACGGGCGTTTTCTGTACGCCAGCGAGCGGCGCAGCCACACCCTCATGGCCTGGCGCGTGGCCCCACAAGATGGATCGCTGACGCCTGCCGGCACCTGGCCCACCGAGGCCGGCCCGCGCGGCTTTGCCATCGACCCGGGCGGGCGCTTTCTGCTGGCCGCCGGGCAGCAAAGCCAGCACATGGGCGTCTACCGCATCGACGCGCACAGCGGCGCGCTGACCGCCATCGGCCGCCATGCCACGGCCGGCAATCCCAACTGGATCGAAATGCTCGAGTGGCCCGATGCCTGAGCCCGCGCTGCTCGACCCCGCGCGCTTTGGCCGCACCATCGACGGTCAGCCGGTCGCGCTCTACACCCTGCGCAACACGCGCGGCATGGCGGCGGCCATCACCAACCACGGCGCGCGCATCGAGCAGCTGCTGGTGCCCGACCGCGACGGCAAGCTGGGCGACGTGGTGCTGGGCCATGACTCCATCGAGCAGGTGCTGGCCGGCCAGGCCTCGATGGGTGCTTTCATCGGCCGCTTTGCCGGCCGCATCGCCCTGGGCCGCTTTGCGCTGGATGGCCAAGTGCACCAGCTGACCCGCAACGACGGCCCGCATCATCTGCACGGCGGCATCAAAGGCTCGCGCTTTCGGGTTTTCGAGGCCCGTCAGACCTCCGCTTCAAGCGTCGAAATGACCCTGGTCTTTGCCGATGGCGAAGACGGTTACCCCGGCACGCTGTCGCTGCGCGTGCGCTACCACGTGACGGACGACAACGCCCTCGTCATCGACTACGCCGGCGTGGCTGCGGACCAGCCGACGATCGCCAACTTCACCTCGCACGCGTTCTTCAACCTGAGCGGTCGGGGTGATTGCACGACCCTCGATCACGTCCTGCAGATCGACGCCGACCAGTACCTGGACGTGGACGCCACCGCCATCCCCACCGGCCGCATCGAGGACGTGGCCGGAACGCCGCTGGACTTTCGCAGGCCCACGCCCATCGGCGCGCGCATCGACGACACGCACGAACTGATGAAGGTCGGCGGCTACGACCACACCCTGGTGCTGCGCGCCGGCGATCCGGGCGCGCTGCAGCACGCCGCCACGCTGCACCACCCCGGCAGCGGACGCGTGATGGACGTGTGGAGCACCGAGCCCGCCCTGCAGCTGTACAGCGGCAACCACTTGCAGGGCATCGGCAAAGGCGGCGCGGCGTACGGCCCGCGCACCGGGGTGTGCCTGGAGCCGCAAGGCTATCCCGACGCGCCGAACCACCCGCACTTTCCCAGCACCGTGCTGCGCCCGGGGCAGTGGCGCTGCGGGCGCATCGTGTATCGGTTTTCAAGCGAGCCCGCGCCGCCCTGATCAGTCCAGGCGCGCGCCGCTGTGCTGCACCGCCTGCGCCCATTTGGCGCTCTCGCTGCGCTCGTAGGCAGCCAGCGCCGCGCTGTCCAGGAAATGCGGACTGGCGCCCTGGAGCGCAAAACGCTCGGCGATGTCGGCGTTGGCTAGGACCCGCGCCGTCGCCGCTTCCAGGCGCTGCACCGTGGCCGGCGCCAAGCCCTTGGGCCCGTACAGCGCCACCCATCCGGTCACGTCGAAATCCTTCAAGGGCGCCAAACCGCTTTCGGCCAGCGTGGGCACGCCCGGCAAGGCCTCCAGCCGCGCCGGGCCGGCGATGCCCAGCGCCTTGACCTTGCCCGCGCGAATCTGCGGCCCGCTGGAGGCCACCGAGTCGAACATCAGCGACACCTGCCCGCCGATCACGTCGGCCAGCGCCGGGGCCGAGCCGCGGTAGGGGATGTGCACCAGGTGCACCCCGGCGCGGCTCTTGAGCAGCTCCATCGCCAGGTGGTTGGTCACCCCGTTGCCGCCGCTGGCGTAGTTGAGCTGCCCCGGGTGGGCGCGCGCATATCGCACCAGGCCCGCCACGTCATCAAACGGCGCCGATGGGTGCGCCACCAGCACGATGCCGACCCGCGCGATGTGCGCGATCGGCGTGAAGTCGCTCGGCTGATAGGGCGCCCTGGCATACAGCAGCGGCGCGATGACCTGCGTGCTGGTGGAGCCGGCGAGCAGCGTGTAGCCGTCGGGCGCGGCCTGGCGCAGCGACTGGCTGGCCAGCACACCGCCGGCGCCGGGCTTGTTGTCCACCACCGTCGGCTGGCCCAGCTCCAGCGCCAGGCCCTGCGCCACGGCCCGGGCAAACACGTCCGTGCCGCCACCGGCCGGAAAACCAACCACCACATGAATGGGGCGCGCCGCATCGCCCTGGGCCCAGGCGCCAGTCAGCGAAATCATGGCCGCGACGCCGATGGTGGTGCGGGTCAGTTGGCGCGTGAAGTTTCGGCGTTGCATGGTGGTTTTTTTGTCGGATGCGGGTCCTGCTGCTGCGCGATAAAGGAAGCGGCCTCAACTCCGAAATGCCTCACGTCGTTGGACATCCCATTCACCCAACCCTTCAACTCGTTGCCTTCTTATTCCAGCCGGCCCAAAGCGTTGCCAGTTCATCAAGTGTCGGTAAGGGATCGAACTCCGTCGGATGAGGGAGTGCATGCGAAATATCGATGCGAACATCAGTCAAAAATTTTCGGAAATCGGGATTGACCTTTGCCAGCTTGTTGGCACCATCCCAGTCGATTGATTCCTTGGTTCGGGCTGGAAACAGAACCTGGCCCGCAGCTTGCGGATCGTCGAGGTTCAAGTTGATCACACCGATTCCGAAGGATCCAGAAAGGCGTGAGAGCTCCGCCTGATGTTCTTCCGATTCATCGACGTTGGCCGCTACGAGATACCCCTCATGCGCCCATGACGAATTGGATACGGCCTGAAAAAAGCTCTTGCGCAAGTTGCCAAAGTTGAGCTCGCGCTTCAATTCGAACGAGTAAAACTTGGCAATGGATAGGCCGCCACCGGACAAGGCAAGGAGTTCCTTGCTGTAATTGTCAAAAGGGAACCAAAACCCAACCAGATCCGGGTGCAACCATTCAGCAAAATCTTTCTTTGAAGACACCTCATGAAAAATTGTCTTGCAATACGCACCACCAAAATGGGTGCGAACCAGTCGGACCACAAAGGGATGAAGATCTCGTTCCTCGTACGCATATTTCGTAGTCTTCACCGGAACGAGACTCTGAATAGATTCCGTTGCATCCAAATCGGGACTCAACGCATCCGAGACAAGGTCTTTGTTGGACAGGTTCACCGCGGCCTGACTTTTCGGTTTGTCCTTGATGGTGTATCGAGCGGGCTGTGTGCTGACGCGATCAAACGGCGAAGAAGGATTGTCCCGATAGTCCACCAAAAGTCGCGCATTCAAGCTGGCCCAAGGCGTTTGACCTTGACTGCTCAGTTTTTTGTCATCGCCGTGCGCCACGGCGTCATCCCAGATTTCCTGGGAACTCATGGCTTTGTCATGTCGGAGCAAGACCTCTTGGGCAAGAACAAGAAATGTGTATTTCGCCATATTGCTCCACACAAAGCATCGAATCTACCGGCCATTCACGGGTACAGCTGTCGGGCGTGCAACACACGCAGCACCCGAATTGAGGTGACCGCCACACGATAGATCACGATGTAGTTGGGATGCACCACGTACTCGCGCGTGTTTGGCACCCGTCCGGGTCGAAACGCGAAGGGCATCAGCGGCAAGCGCTCCGCCCCTGACTCGATGAGCGAGCGAAGCGCCAGTGCGGCCTGCGGATCGTGCTGCTCTATGTAGAACTGGATTTCAGCCAGATCAAGCTGGGCCTCGTCAGACCACTCGACCACCAGCACCCTGCCGCCTCCTTTGTTGCAGCAATTCATCCACGCGCGTCATGGCCTCGTCGTGCGGCAGGCTCGGCACCTTGCTGTCGATGGCCTCCTGCACCTTGGCACGAAACCAGCGGTCGTAGCGGTCGGCATCCTCCTGGGTGTCAAACTCTGACACTCGGGGGTCAAGCGGGGTGATGGTGGTCATTTCATTTTTCCGGTGAAACGTGGTGCGCCGTCCACTTCAGCAATCATGCACTGGCTGCGCGATCTTACGCGGCCCGCACTCGCCGCGCCAGCATCAACGATTACTCGGAAAACTGAACACCGCCCCCTCGCGCACCCCCGCCGAGGGCCAGCGCTGGGTGATGGTCTTGCGCTTGGTGTAAAAGCGCACGGCATCCGGGCCGTAGGCGTGCAGGTCGCCGAACAGGCTGCGTTTCCAGCCGCCGAAGGAGTGGTAGGCCACGGGCACGGGCAAGGGCACGTTGACGCCCACCATGCCGACCTGGATGTGGTCGGTGAAGTGGCGCGCGGCCTCGCCGTCGCGGGTGAAGATGCAGGTGCCGTTGCCGTATTCGTGATCGTTGATGAGCTGCATGGCTTCATCCAGCGAATGCGCGCGGACGATGCCCAGCACGGGGCCGAAGATTTCTTCCTGGTAGATCTTCATGCCGGGGCGCACGTCGTCGAACAGGCAGGGGCCAAGGAAGTAGCCCTCTTCGTGGCCCTTCACTTTCAGGCTGCGGCCATCCACCAGCAGTTTGGCGCCCTCGGCCACGCCGCTGTCCACGTAGGCCTTGACCTTCTCGAAGTGCGGCTTGGTCACCAGCGGGCCCATGTCGTTGGCGTTGTCACTGCCGGGGCCGACCTTCATTTTGGCAATTTCAGTCTTCAAGCCGGCGATCATTTTGTCGGCCGTTTCGTTGCCCACGGCGACGATCAGCGGCACGGCCATGCAGCGCTCGCCGCAGCTGCCATAGGCCGCGCCCATCATGGCGCTGACGGCATTGCCAATGTCGGCGTCGGGCATCACCACCGCATGATTCTTGGCGCCGCCCAGGGCCTGCACGCGCTTGCCCTGCTTGCAGCCTTCGGCGTAAATGGCTTCGGCAATGGGGGTGGAGCCGACAAAGCTGACGGCCTTGACGCGCGCATCCTGCAGCAGCGCATCGACGGCGGCCTTGTCGCCGTTGACGACGTTGAGCACGCCGGGCGGCAGACCGGCCTCCAGCGCCAGCTGGGCGATGCGCAGAGCCGACGAGGGATCGCGCTCGCTGGGCTTGAGGATGAAGCAGTTGCCGCACACCACGGCCATGGGCCACATCCACAGCGGCACCATGGCCGGAAAGTTGAAGGGCGTGATGCCCGCGACCACGCCCAGCGGCTGGTGCTCGGCCCAGGAGTCGATGCCGGGGCCGGCGTTGCGGCTGTGCTCGCCCTTGAGCAGCTCGGGCGCGTAGCTGGCGTATTCGATGTTCTCGATGCCGCGCTGCAGCTCGCCGTGGGCGTCGGCCAGCACCTTGCCGTGCTCGGCGGTGATCAGCGCGGCAATCTCGTCGGCGTGCTCTTCCAGCAGCACCTTAAGTTTGCTCATGACCCGCGCGCGCTTGAGTGGCGGCGTATTGCGCCAGGCCGGAAAGGCGTTTTCGGCCGAGGCAATGGCCGCCTGCACCGTGGCGGCGCCGGCCAGCTCGACGCTGGTGGACGAGGCCCCCGTGGCGGGGTTGAACACCGGCTGCGTGCGGCCGTTCTCATGAATGATCTTGCCGTCGATCAGGTGGCCGACGGTGGCGGTGACGTTCTTGTCGTGTTGCATGGTTTTATGAATGAAATATGCCTTTAGCGCCCGTCCATCAAGCGCAAGCAGCTATTGAAACGATAATGAATACCGGACGCAGAGGACGCAAGGATTACGCAGAGGACGCAAAAGAGAAATCAAAATGGTTTCTTCTGCGTCTTTTGCGAATCCTTTGCGTCCTCTGCGTCCGGCTGTTCAATCTCTCAGGCCACCTCCGCCAGCGCATCCCCCAGGGCGCTCACCAGGCGGTCGATCTCGGCCGGCGTGGCGATGAAGGGCGGCGCCATCTGGATGGTGTCGCCGCCGTAGCGCACATAAAAGCCCTTCTTCCAGCAGGCCATGGCGACTTCGTAGGGTCGCTTGGCCGGCTCGCCGGGCACGGGCGCAATGGTCAGGCCGGCGGCCAGGCCGTAGCTGCGGATGTCCAGCACGTGCCTGGCACCCTTCAGGCCATGCACGGCGTCGGCAAAGTGCGGCGCCAGCGCCTTGGCGCGGCCCACGCCGTCCTCGCGCTCCAGCAAATCCAGCGCCGCGATGCCGGCCGCGCAGGCCACGGGGTGGGCGCTGTAGGTGTAGCCGTGGGCGAACTCCAGCATGTACTCGGGCCCGCCGGCGGCCATGAAGCTGTCGTAGATTTCCTTGCTGGCAATCACGCCGCCCAGCGGCTGCATGCCGTTGGTGACCTGCTTGGCAAAGGTCATGATGTCGGGCACCACGCCGAAGGCCTCGGCGCCCGTCATGGCGCCGCAGCGGCCAAAGCCGGTGATGACCTCGTCGAAGATCAGCAGGATGCCGTGCTGGGTGCAGATCTCGCGCAGGCGCTGCAGGTAGCCCACGGGCGGGATGACCACGCCGGCCGAGCCGCTGAAGGGCTCGACGATGACGGCGGCGATGTTGCTGGCGTCGTGCAGGGCGATCAGGTCCAGCAGGCGGTCGGCCAGCGCCACGCCGCCTTCGATCGGCTGGCCCTTGATGAAGCTGCCCATGGGCGGTTGCGTGTGCGGCAGGTGGTCGGCCTCGATGCCCTGGCCGTAGACCTTGCGGTTGCCCGCCATGCCACCCACCGAGATGCCGCCGAAGTTGACGCCGTGATAGCCCTTCTCGCGCCCGATCAGGCGCGTGCGTCCGCCCTGGCCCTTGATGCGCCAGTAGGCGCGCGCCATCTTCAGCGCGGTGTCGGCCGCCTCCGAGCCGCTGCTGGTGAAGAACACGTAGTCCAGCCCGGCGGGCGTCAGGTGCTTGAGGGTGTTGGCCAGCTCGAAGGACAGCGGGTGGCCGAACTGAAAGCCGGGCGAATAGTCCAGCCGCGCGGCCTGCTGGCCCACGGCCTCGGCAATCTCGCGCCGGCCATGGCCCAGGCCGCTGCACCACAGGCCCGACAGGCCGTCGAAGATCTTGCGGCCTTCGCTGTCGGTGTAGTAGGCGCCCTGGCCCTCCACCACCATGCGCGGGTCGCGCTTGAACTGGCGGTTGCCGGTAAACGGCATCCAGTGCGCGTCCAGCCAGGCGGCGTCGGCGCGCACGGGGCTGGTTGCGGTGCTGGGACTGACGATGGCGCTCATGGCGTTCTCCTCGGGGGGGGGTCGGTCGAATGGGACCAAAGACGCCATTGTCGGCCGGTGTTTTAATCCGTCAAATAAGCAAATATTCAAGCTTGCTTGACAAATGTCGCAACCAAACACCCGCCCACCCCGCGCCCGCGCCTTGCTGGGGCAGCTGTCGGACATGGACCTGCGCCTGCTGCAGGTGTTCAAGGCGGTGGTCGAGTGCGGCGGCATGGCCGCGGCCGAGCTGGAGCTGAACATCGGCATCAGCGCCGTCAGCCGCCACGTGAAGGATCTGGAAACGCGCCTGGGCCTGACGCTGTGCCGGCGCGGGCGCGCCGGCTTTGCGCTGACGGCCGAGGGCCAGCGCGTGTACGACGAGACGCTGCGGCTGCTGGCCGCCGTCGATGGCTTTCGCGCCAGCGTGGACGACATTCACGACCGCATGGGCGGCAAGCTGGCCGTTGCGCTGTTCGACAAGACGGCCAGCAACCCGGCGGCGCGCATCCACGCTGCGATTGCCGCGTTTGCCGCGCAGGCGCCCGACGTGGCGCTGGAGCTGCACGTGGGCACCATGCAGGCCATCGAGCGCGGCGTGCTGGATGGCAGCTTTGCCGTGGGCGTGATCCCGGCGCATCGCAGCTCGGGCAGCCTGCGCTACGACCGGCTGTTCGGCGAGACCATGCGCCTGTATGCCGGCGTCGGCCATGCGCTATTCAATCAAGAGCGCCCCACACTGGACTGGAAAGCGCTGCGGGCCCGATCGGACTTTGCCGGCCTGGGCTTTCACTCGCCCAACATGGCACTGGCGCACGAGCGCCACCTGCAGCGCGGGGCCACCGCCTTCGACCAGGAGGCGATTGCCACGCTGATCCTGTCGGGGCGCTTTGTCGGTTTTCTGCCCGAGCACTACGCCGAGGCCTTCGTGCAGCGCGGGCGGATGCGCGCCGTGTCGCCGGGCAAGCTGCACTACGCCTGCGACTTCGTCAGCGTGCTGCGCCGCTCGCCGCAGCCGGCGCGCGCGGCGCTGGCCTTTCATCAGGCGCTGCTGGCGGCGCATGCGCCACCGCATCGGCCACCGTCAGGGTGAAGCTGAACACCGTGCCGCGCGGCAGGGCTGGCGCATGCTCGAGCGTGCCGCCATGCTGCTCGATGCCGGTGCGGCACAGCGACAGGCCCAGGCCCATGCCCTCGGCCTTGGTGGTGAAAAAAGGCGTGAAGAGCTGGCGCGCCACCTCCTCGCTGATGCCGGCGCCGGTGTCGGCCACGGCAAATCGCAGCACGCCGCGCGCCCCGGCGGGCGCCAGCGCGGGCTGCACCGTCAGGCGCAACAGGCGCGGCGCGGCGCTGTCGGCCATGGCCTGCATGGCGTTGCGCGCCAGGTTCAGCAGCACCTGCTCGATCACGGTGGGTTCGCACCACACGACGGGCAGCGTGGCCGGGCAGTCCAGCTGCACGCGCACATCCAGCTTGCGCGCCTGCAGATGAATCAGCGGCAGCACCGCCTCCAGCAGTGCCGCCGGCGCCACCGCCTGGCGCTGGCTGGCGCGCCGGCGCACCAGGTCGTGCACGCTGTTGATGACCTTGCCGGCGCGGCCGGCCTGCTCGGCAATGCGTGCCAGCGCCACGCGCACGTCGGCCATGGTCGCGCTCGGCGCACGTTCGCCATCCAGCAGATTGAGCGAGCCGTTGGCGTAGCTGGAGATGGCCGCCAGCGGCTGGTTCAGCTCGTGGCTCATCAGCGAGGCCATCTCGCCCACCGTGGCCAGGCGCGCACTGGCGGCCAGGCGATCCTGGCTGGCGCGCGAGTGCTCCTCGGCACGGCGCTGCGCCGTCAGGTCCAGCACCGCGCCCATCCAGCCGGTTTGCTTGCCGGCCGCACCGATCAGCGGGGCCTCGATGATGAGCACCGGAATGCGCGTGCCGTCCTTGCGCATGAACAGCGACTCCAGCCCCTCGCGCGGCGGCGCCATGCCCGACAGGCGCACCGCCTGGCGTTCGCCGTACTCCTGCGCGTGCTCGGGCGGCCAGTACGGGGCGGGCAGCGCCTGGCCGATCAGCTCGTGCGGCGCAAAGCCCACCATGTCGCAAAACGCCGGGTTGACGTAGGTGATGCGCCCCTGCAGATCGCGCGCGCGCAGACCGGTCACGAGCGAGTTTTCCATCGCCTTGCGAAAGGCTAGCGCCTCGCCCAGCTCGGCCTCGGCCTGCTGGCGCCGCCGGAAGTCGCGCGCCAGCAGGATCAGCACGGTGACCAGCGCGATGGACAGGCCCGTGACCAGCGCCGTCATCACGTTGGGTAGGGTGTCGGGGGCCTGGCGCCCGCCTTCCAGGCGCAGCACCAGGGTCGTGCCCGGCAAGTCCAGCACCTGCTGGGACGTGAACAACCGCCCGGGGCGGCGCGTCGTGCCCTGAATGGCCAGACGCGTGCCGTCCAGCTCGGTGAAGGCCACGCTCTGGCGCTGCGTGTAGGCCGGCGCCAGCATGGCATCGAGCATGCCGCCAAGCGAATAGGTGGCCAGCAAGAATCCGCTGCGGCGCGCGGCCGTGCCAATGGGCAGGCACAGCTGCATCACCTCCTCGCCGACGCCGCCGGGGCGCTGCACGAAATGGCTGTCGGAATAGGCCGCTCCGTCAAAGCGCTGCGCGCTGGCGCAGGTCTCGCGAATGCGCTGCGCCTGCTGCGACTGCGGGCCCGCATCGTCGGTGACAAACGGCGGGTAGTAAGGGCTGTCGGCCGCGGCCAGCAGGCGCAGGCTGGCGTCGCGCCACTCCAGCCGCAACCAGTCGCGGTGACGGTCCAGCAAGGCCAGCGCGGCAGGCGCCCAGGCGTCCACCTGGGTCTGCGTGCTGGCCAGACCGTGCAGGTCTTGCTGGCGGCGCGCCAGCCCCTGGCGCAAGGTCAGCAGCGCGCCGTTGCTTTCGCGATCCAGCGCGCGCTGCACTTCGTCGATCTCGTGGTTGCGCGCCAGCCAGACCAGCACGCCCAGCAGGCCCGCCACCACCAGCCCCAGCACCGCCCACAGGCGCCAGCGCCGCCACAGCGCCGCCAGCGCGATCAGGCGCGCGCGCAGCCCGCGTGCCGGGCGCTCGGCGGGTGCCGCGGCGCTCATCTCAGT
>ENA-UOYA01002346-UOYA01002346.1-activated-sludge-metagenome-genome-assembly--contig:-NODE-2346-length-18366-cov-17.807329_pt1 | contig 18366 bp, 26 predicted proteins | sample MGYA00238163_ERZ764804 | MGnify/ENA primary metagenome ERZ764804 (study PRJEB28919, sample SAMN05720223) | activated sludge metagenome | isolation source: Anaerobic digester | place: Hong Kong... | reverse complement strand
AAACTTTTTTTAAAACTTTTTTTTTGAAATTATTTGTATTAATATAGTCCGGTATTATTTTACCGAAAAAATTAAAGATGATTTGAATTTCCAATAATACCCAGCTATCAATTGAGCCTTATCTGTCCCGTTGATTATTCTACGTGCATTGATAGGGTCTTCTTTTTTAGTTGTAAAATAATCTTCAAGTGATTTAGATGTAAATGTACCTTTATAAGACTTCCCAATATACATACCCTCGAACATTACAGATTTACTTATATTATCAAGTAACATCAATTCGGGGTAATTATACAAATCTTCACCTATAATTTTACCCATATTGATATAGTTATAATCCCATGTTAATTGAACATCCCCACGACCATAATGTACTTTACCATTTTTAGAAGGTAAGCCATATTTTTTGCCCCTTCCTTTGCCTATTTCTTCAACTGGGTACATCTTTTTACCCGTTTCGTGATACGAAGTAGAGAATACATATGCTAACTTTCTCAAGTCATTATCTATCCAACCATTGATACACCAATGCTCATAAGTATCTAATATTGAATCAATACCATCAACTTGTTGTTGTGTGAATGATACAAACAATCCATTCTTTTTTAATTCAGAAAAAAACTTTTTTCTGTCTATAATTATTGGATTCATTGTTATTCTATTTCATTTAAATTAACTGTTATCAATGACTTATCTACTTTGCTTATCATTGTTACAAAATACTCGTTACGCTCTTTAGATACACTAAGTACCGTATACGATATGCCATTGTATACTAATGACTTGCCTTTAATAATTACGGTCATAATTTTATTTCAAATTTTAATTTGCCTGTTGTGTGGTTCTCTGTGTACTCAAATCCAAGCGAAACACTTAGCTTGTTAATATTCGCTTGTATGTCGGCTTTTGCCGATACATCTGGAGTTCTTAACCACATGATTCTGTTATTAGGGTCGAATTTAAAATCAGTTGTTTTTACACCTGCAGTATCTTTTACCGCATTGCGGATTATTTCGAAATTAGTAACTAATGTACTACTCATAGTTTTAAAATTAGTGAACACTACCCTCTTTGTTTTTATCTTCAATTAATCGACCTACTAACGTCAATAATGACCATGTTTTACTTGTAGGTTTAATACGTACAGCCAACTCATATAATGCGTACACAACCGCCATTATTTCTGTTTTATTTTGGCTTATAAAATCAAATATCTGATTCATATATTTAGTTTTTGATTACTTATTCTTAAAATGCTTGAATGCGTTTTCAAACACAGGTTTATATGCCGGGTTATCTTCAATCATTTGGTTCATAATTGGGAATACAATTTCAAATGCTAATAATAACTCGTTTAACTTCTTTTCTGTATGTTCCAATTTATCTTCTACCTCATCTAATTTCGCCAATAACAGTTCGTTTTGTTTTTTCAAACTATCTTTAGAATGCTCATCTTCTTTTTGTTCATTTAGTTTTATTGCAGTTTCATTGTCTGACTTTTTCTTTAGATAGTCATACAAATATTTTAACGTACCAATTCCAGCCATTATTGCTGCTGCTATCCATCCACCGTTTGAACTATCCATTATTTGTGCTTTTTTTGATTAAAGAACTAATCACTTCATCTAATGTATTGAGTTTTACATTTATTTTATCGTCAAATTGATTCAGTCTATTTTGAATGTCTTTATACCTTGATATAGCATCTCTTTTACAACGCTTATTTTCTTTCTCTTGTCGTTTGGTTATTGTGTACTTTAGCACATTGTATATAGCACCGATTATGAATAAGAATAACGCCAATACCCATCCATATATTTTTTGATTAACCCCATATAAGGTAACGTCAAAGAAGAATGAAGTAATTAAAGAATTTAATTCAAGTGCCAATAAAAGAAAAATAGCGGTGGATATAACGTAGTGCTTGCGTACCACCGCTAAGAATGTTAACACTATTGAAAATATTCCGGCATCATGCCAACGCCAAAAAGATATACCATCTTTTTTTTGGTATGCAATAATTACCATAGATGCGCCTAATATAACGCATAAAGTATATATCAACTGTGTTTTAATTTGCATAGATTAACGCCCTATTGGTCTAGTTCCAACAAATCCCGGTGTAAAATCAAAATCTAAGCCAACGCTTACAGATTGCTCTTTAACAGATACAACACGACCTACTAAGTCATATATTTGACCATTGTTGTCGTTAATATTGTCTGTTGAATCAACACTCAATACATGAATGTTATTTAATTCTCCTGTGCCAAATTCTGCTTCATCTGCAATCGTATTACCTTGTATGTCGTACAATTCTGTTGGAGCTAAAACAGTTTCGGCAACGCCATAGATTTTTGAACCAATGCGAACAAATGAATAATTTTGCCCGGCTTCAAGTGATGTTAGTGTCATGGTATTTGAAATTTAAAAGTTACTAATTAATAATAAAAATATGAACTGATAATACTGGCTATTTCTCTTGCGCTTGAAACAACTTGAGTATTTACTGAATTAACATTTAACTCGTTTAATTCTGCTCTAAAATCAGGTGTAGTTAATATCAATATATTATTATCTTCGTCTAATTTAATCCCAAATTGCCCATTCCCTTGATATACTGGTGCTGATGTAGTAGTATTTGTCAATTGATAATACACATAGCCTGCATCATTCTTGAATACTAAATCATACATTGCAGGTTGCGGATCTACATATTCATTTTGAGAATCTTTTTTTAAAACTATTTGATTTCTGTTAAGTTCCATTTTTTAAAAATTTTATCGTTCATTAATTTTATTTGAATTTTCTTGAATAACTAATACTCTGAAATACACATTATATACATCATCTACTATCGCGTTCATTTCATCACCTTGTAATACTGTATCTTCACTGAATACTGTTGTTATTACATTGCTTGGCGTTATCTGTGTATTTTCATAATAATAATTATTACCAGCTTCGAAAAAATGAGTATCTATAAATTGCTGACCGTTAAACTCAACAACTTTATAACTAACATTTGGTTGCAATTTCAATACGAACATTATAACTCAATTTTCTTTGTTATTGTTTCAGGTGTAGGTATATTTTTTTTGTCAAAAATTCCACTTAAAAAAAATACTAATCCGCCAAATAAGATATAGACTACAATATACCAATACCACACAAATGTACTAAAATATAATGAATGTAAGATAAAGAATATATCCGCAAATCGTTGAGTAGTACATACGTTACAACCGCCAATACTTCTATAAGTAAATTCGCTTCTATCCTTCAACCAAACTAACCATTTTTGAACGAATCCGAATAAATTATTCGGGTGTATTAAATACGCATATAATTTACTTAGCCCTGTAACAGATAAAGCCAAAACTAATAGGCTAATAATATAATCTAATCCCATAAATGAGTACATGGTTTTATTGTGAAACTAAAACATTGAGTTAATATTGAGCCTGTATTTGTATTTTGTATTTCAATTTTAGCCAAATATCCGTAATCTTCATTAAGATTTGTTATGTCTAATTTTACCGCTCCTTCAAAATCTACAACAGTCTGATAGTATGATATTATTTGCCCGTTAAATTCGGTATCTACTTTTAACCGAGTGGGTATGAATCCTTCAAAATTATCAATAAGTATTAAATTCTGTTCACAAGAATTAACACATCCTAAGTTAATTATATTATCGCAGTACATATTAACAAGTAGTTGGGTTTAGTTCGCAATCTTTTACAACAACATTATCTATTATTTCAAAATCAACTGATACAATAGTCATACTTCGCAATGTATCTGTTATTTTCCTGTTTCCTGTTTCATTGTAAAATACTTCTGTCTTCTCTGTATTTGAACTTGTAATTGAAACTCTATTTGCACTCAAATCATTGAGAATAGATAATAATAATATATCTTCATTAATATTATGACCGATTGCCACCATTCTGCAAGATGTTACAGTTTTATAAGACTGAATCCTACAACCTGTTACAAATGGTGTGTATTTAACCTCTTTTAATGACCTAATATAAAAGTAATTACCCAAGTTATCTTGAATACCTACATATTGAAAATTATTATCTACAATAACATTATTGCCTGATGGCTTAGACACATTGGCATACCCTGAATTATAGAAGTTCCTCTTATTGAGTATATAGTCCTTTATATCGTTCAACCTCTGTATCATATTACTGTATTAACTATTGCCGAAGCCCTCTCGGGGATGTCATTTTTTAAAAATTCTTCCTCAAAGTTAGACAATTCAAATGTTTTTCCAAACTTATCTGTTAAGCCTTCTATTTTCTCTGTTTCGTCTTCATCATTATTGCCATATAGCACTTCACTACCAAACTTATATATTCTCAATCCAGCTTCTAAACTACCACTGAATTTAAAGTTTATATGGCTATTCTGCCGACCATTTAATGTCCTGAACTCAGAATACCCACCGGGTATATACATCGTTTTATTGCCTTTTCGTTGGTTGCCATTCTTGTCTTTTTTCCCGACCCCCTTAAAAGCATTTTCTCTAATAAACGATGATTTATCTACATATATAGGTGTAGTCGAATAATCACCAATTTTACTTCCATCTGATTTTTTACCATTGTCAAATATCCGTTCCTTATGTATAGCCATTAATTCTGCCATTGATGCGCTCGCTATTATATCGGGCATTTTATCGTCCAACTCTTTAGCAATCTCAATCAGCTTATCACTTAACAATGTGAATGACATTATACGCTTGTTTTAGTTTGCAATCCTTTACAATCTATACAGTTGCAATTACCATCTAATTGAGTTAAATATCTTCGTATCCCTTGCATTGAATTATTAAGGTAATCTCTATACATATTAAACCCCTGTGATGCTTGTTGAGCTATTTCTTCTGACTTGTATATTGTAAGATAATTAAGTCTATTATTCTTTAACATTTCATCGTAAAACATAGCCCCAAATAATTCATATGCTGCTTGTCCTATTATGTTATCACTTGCCATCCGGCACACTAATGTACTTAAATCACATATGCAATCGGCTTCTACTATTATTCCGTAACTCTCATTTATATTAGTTTGCCCGTTATTAAGCCCGTAAATTCGAACACATTCGCTCTTAGGTGTATTGTCACATCCTACACCGCAATAAGGCTTAGTTGAATGCACAAGTACGTTTGATGGCAATGTGATTTGTATCTCGTTGCCCTCAAATGTTTTGTTTATTTCGAATTTTGAAATTTTACCATCAGATAATTCAACAGGCACAGTATATACAGTTCCTGTTATATCAGCAATTCTCAAATTAACTTCGGCATCAAGTGCAGAATATACGCTAATAGTATTTATTTTTATTTTTTTGAATCTACAATTCAAATTTTGTTTATAAACTACTATGCCTCTTTGTTCATATTGCGATCCTGCTTGTATTATTGCACTTAAATATTCACCACTCTTCCAAATACCACTATTTAATATATTAGTACGAAAATTATTATTAATATAAGATAGTACATCATTATTTAACCGGAGCATTGCTCTACGTCTTAAATCAATTAAATAATCATAACCCCTTAATACATTTTCATTTGTCGCGTTAGAAGCAGTCTGCAATGTTATACCCGGATAATCATTAACGTAATATCCCGACAATGAAGGCGTGTCTTCATTACCACATACACCTCGAACACCTATAATATTATCAATGCAATTCATATTTTTAAATTAAAATAAGGGGGCTATTAACCCCCTTAAATGTTTAACAGCTAATTGTTTCTTCAGGGCAAATATCATACTTAATGATACCTGTGAACTCTGCATCTTTACATCCTTGTAATGGAAGTATAACAATCTTGTAATGTGATTGTAAGTTATAAATAACTCCTTGACATTTCGGGTCATAAACCATATTAAGGTCGAATAATAATCCGTTTGCCGGGTTCTCGATAACTGTGTGCATGTAAGTTTCACCAGCTTGAATCAATTGCGTTGGGTCTACATTATCCCATCTTGTAGGGCTGTTTCTTGTTGCAAACATGCCAGCATTTTTAGACCATGATAACACATTCACAATTCCCGGTACTGCTGCAATAACTACATCGTTTCCGGTAGTATCAGCTGCACAATTAGCTTCAACTACATTCTTATCATAGAACGCGTTGAAACGGTACATGTTATTCAACATCAAACCATTTTGATTTGCGGTTGATGCGGCTTGAGAGCGAGCAAATTTTAATACTTGTCGATTACCGAGCAATAAAGGATTAACTGCGTAACCATTGTCCATGAAATCGGCTTGAATGTCTGTATCTACATTGAAGTTGGGCGCGCCATTGTTCAACAATTTTAATACTTTAGGTGATGCAGTCCCAGCGGCACATATAGCGGCTACGGTTGCAACATCTATCTTGTCTGTAATTTGTTGCATCTGCCCGAATAATTTTGTCGCAAATACGTCTTGAACTTCCAACGAACCTAAATCACGTAATGAATTAATACCGATTTTACGCCATGCTGGCATAGAGTAACAATCGAAAGAATTAAATGTTAAGCAATCTGTAAGGTTTGTTGTGTTAGTTCCCGAACCTGTACAATCGAATGATGAACATGCGACAGGATCATCGCAGTCAGGTAAAGCATAAGTAATAGAATATTGACTATTCTTGCCGTTTTCCTGAATCATTTTAGCTTGTATTTGCGCTCCATTGGCTGCGCTTGTAGCCATTTCAATAGCCCCTGCTTTAACTTGGGCTTGACCTATACTATATAAGTCGTTTAGTTTCGCCTGTATATTAGGCGTACAATTGTTTGCCATTTTAAATTGGTTTTTAAGTTTAAAAAATCTTACTCTGTTCGATAGGTCGAGTTACCAATTATTGTGGGTAATTAAATAGGCTTACCCATGCCAAACGATTGTTTTTGTTGTTGTAGGCTACCTGCCTACGAGGTTGCAAGTATCTTATACTGTCGCAACTTGGCTGAATTTAGCAGCTAATCCAGTTGCGCTTGTTTCTTTTGGTGTAGGCTCGTTGCCATTATTAGGTAACGGTTGTCTTCTAGGGTCTTCCCCTGTTTTACGCAATCCAAACTCATCAATCAAACCATCTACTAAGCCATCAAATGTTTGTAATGTAGTTTCATTTTTCTTCAATGGTGTCGAATCGTTTAATAAATCGTACAACGCAATATTGTTATCCTCTTTCAATTTTAATTTTGCTCGTTGTGATAACTGTCCCTTCAATAGATTTGCGGCTTTAACCGGGTCTATATTTGTTTTCCCTTGTAAAAATTCAACTAACTTAGTACTTACTACTCCATCAAGTTTAAAGTCGTGAATAGCTTGTTCGTATTGAGTTTTATATTTACTTTCTAACTCCGGTATACTCTTTTCGTATTCTTGTAATTTTTGATTTGCCGAATCCAACATCTTTTGCATCTCTGATTCAGTTGCCCCCGTTTTACTCGAATACTTTTCCTTTATCGCCTCAATTGCAACATCCAATGTATTACCATCATTTTTTGGGTCGTTGAATATCTCGTCAATTTCTTTTGATGTTAAAACATTCCCGAATGTCTTATTAGCTTTATTGAGTGCGTCCTTGAAGTATTTGCCCTTGTAGGTCTTTCTATCTTCATTCAATTTATTATTAAATTCAGGCTCTAAGAATGGCTTCGCATATGATTGTGCTTGTTTTAACAACGTATCTACAATGTCATTATTATCATCATCAGACAATAATGAACTAACAGCCTCTTCGGTATTTTCAACACCTAAAGATTTTAATAATAAATCGATTTTTTTACTCATATATTTTTAAAATTTATCTACAATTTGGACAACCACTTGAATTACTCATAGTTCGCATAGTCGAGTAGTATGTTATTTTTTTTTACTTTCAGTTAACTGCTCCCATTTATCTGTTTTATAAGTAGTTCCGAAAGTAGATTCTTTTACCCCAATTACTTCACCGCTATTTTTGTTTTTTATAGCAATGTAACCGAATGGTAAGTTTAATTTTTTTTCAACTACAACTACCGGACTAACATTTTCAACTGATTCTGTAATATCATTAATTGTTTCATCAATTGTTTTAATTTCTTGCATCTTGCTTTTATTTTTTGACACTATCAACAATTTTTAAGTTTGTATTTGATTTTACTAAATTTTCGGCAATATTCTTATCAACCGCTGCACATATAATCTTACCTGTAACGGTATTCATAACTCCTACCTTATTCGTATAGTCGAATGTAGTTGAATTAACAACAATAGGTTGTACCCTCTCATGTGTAACTACTACTTCAATGCCTTCTTTTTTTGGCATGTCAGTTAATTTAGATACATCTTCGCTAACTATTTTTTTTCGTGTTCCCATAATGCAAATATAATTTGTTTTTTTGTATATTTTAATTATTTCTTCCTTATCGGTACTGCAGTATGTGTACAATTATACCCACCTCTTTTAACTATAAAATTATCTTTATTCGTGTCTTTCATCATACCGCCCCATCTATGATTTTCAGGTTGTACTAATTTTAATTTTTCATTTTTATAAGCCAATTTTATTTCGGATTCAAGGTCATCATATTTTATTCGCCCATTCAATTCACGTACCCATCTGTAACATTGCCCTCGCGTATCTAATAATGTACCTCCAACGTATCTAATATAGTCAACCCCAATATTATTGGCTATTGACTGCATCTGTTGCCCTTGTAATTGGTTGACGCTATCTCTAGCAGTTTGGGTTACATAAGATTTTAATTTACCCGATTTGTCTTTGCCTGACTGAATAAAGTCTTGTAGCGTTTTTTTTGCACTTTCGATCGAATTGCCATAGCTTACAGTTTCATCGATAATCTTTAATATAGGGCGTTTAAATTCCTCTGTTAATCCGCTATTAATTAAAGTTTCATAAGTCTGTGATTGCCATTTCTTTTCCAAATCAGATAACGGTAACTCTCTGAATGAATACCCCCCGACATAATTAAGCAATGAACTTGTATTTAATGTTACCTTGCCAAAATCAGACATGAATAACTGAACATTATTAACATACCCTGAATTTTTCAAAGCGGTATCAATTATCTGCGATAGCGTTAACAATTGCTCGCTTGTTACTATCCCATTAGTGAATATTCCACCTGCGCTATCTAACTTATCAATAAATGAAAATATTTCATCGAGTATTTTTTTCTCAATATCAGGGATAGTAGATGTAATTTTCTTAACTAAATCCTCTTTTAATAAGTCGTTATTCGTTATTATGTTTTTAGGCATATATACCTACCGGAATTAAATTATTGGCTTCATTGATTAGCATATTAATTAAGGTATTAATATCTGTTTCTACAAAATTAGCATCACCCATTTGTCTAGCTATCTTAACTAACAACTTGTAGCCCTTTTCGTGAATAGTTTTATCCAAATCATTATATATACCGCTTAATAATTTTGCCCGTAATGCGTTACCACTTACCCCATATAATGAATCGGCTATATATAGTACATCATTAATCTTTAATTGAACCTTATCATCTCTGAATACTTTTGAATTTACTGCGTAGTTTAACTCACCAAGTGTTTGAGAATCGTCCGTTTTACCTTGTAACAATGCGAACTCGTTAACAAGGTCGCTATCACTCATTAAGTCGAATTGCTTCGGCTTACTAATTACTATTTCTTGCATAACATATCTACCATTAGAGTAATTATAGAATGCAGTTGCGTATGTTAAGCCTTTTTCAACATGATGAAATATGTAATTACTTATCGTTTGTAAAAAGAAATACTGGTCTTTTCTGTCTTCTTTTTTCGCATCTCCGCTTTGCGTTCCATCGGTAACGACTTTCAGATATAATGATTTTTCAACTCGTTCATAAAATGTTTGCCAGCGTTTTAAATGATATTCTGGTATGCCTATATCGGGCGTATGGAATTTAGCAACATCATACAATCCGTTACCGCGTTGAGCAGTTTCTTCACTTATAGTGATATACTCGCCCGGATTTCTTGACATTGTCCCCTTACCATTACACGTTTTACAAGAACTTGTAATAATGTTATTAGGGTCTGACGAATCTACACTAATCCGACTACCCATACATGTAGGGCATTCAGGCTCTACCATCTGTACTATCGGGTATGAGTAATGTTTATTCATCGCCTCATCATCGTTCATATTAGATACAAGTATCTCACTCCATGCGCAATAAGGTTGCAGAAATGTATTTTCTTGTTTCCAATATAACGGAGTATTCAAATTGTGTTCAAATATAACCTGCTCACCACCATCGATATATATAATGCTGTTATAATCAATGAAGTATATAGTATTATTATGCCTAAATGCTATACTTACTTCATCGTACATCAATACATCTTCACATTTAATACATGCTAATTCTACATAGTGATTACCGTTTTCTTTTTCCGGGATAACAGCGAAAAAACCTATTGGGTTTTGCAATACAAATTCAATAGCATCATTTATCATATCATATATTCTGATACTATTAATATTTTTTTGTGTGTTATCGTCTAAAGTAACTGTATAATTATTTGGTTGCAATATTGAACCTTTGCACAAGTTTAAGAACTTATCGTACAACTCCTTAGATACTGGTTTATATTGGCTTAAACGCCAATTGTAATGCTCTGGGTTTTCGTTTGGGTGCCTATTCAGCAATCTTGTTGCAAATAGATTTTCAAACTTTTTCTCATACGTTTCCGGCTCGACATATAAATTGTTAACTCTATATCTAGGTCTTACACCTTCGGTATGGATTTGTAGGGCTAAACAAGCCTCTACCCACTTACTATATTGAGCAGGTAGAGGTAATTTGTTTTTTTTTGTAAACTTTTCGTAAAACGAATTGAAGTTCATGTTATTATTTTACATTGTTAAATAACCAACCTAAGTCGGCAACCGCTCCGGCTGCTACAATATCAAGGTAAGGAGTTCGCAATTTCAACGGATCGCCTACGAATGATATTACATAGTTCTTGAACTCAATAGACTGCCCGTCTACTTCATTATCATATCCAATGAAATGATGAATAGAGTATGACATAAATCCGCCTTTATCGTTTAAGAATAAGTATATTTTACCATCACAGGTAACATATCCTATTACGCGAGTTGAAGGGCTTTGAATTTCGTCTGCGTAGATAATACGGTCATTGTACGGTGTTGATGTACCAGCGGAATTAACATCATAAGCGTTATAATCGCGAGCATTCAACACACGCCCTGTATTAATCGTTGAAGCAGGTCGGCATCTTGAGCGGTATTGCTTAGTGGCAGTTGTCGGATCTGCCCATTCTACGTTGGCTAATTCCATTGTTGCGCCTATCTTACCAGCTGCTATTGCATCAGTTACGGCATCGGCTAAGGCAGATGAATCGTAGTCGCCTACTGGTAAATCAAAGTCGCATTTAGATGTCAATAATCTAACTACTACCTCATTACGCTGGTATACGTTACAGATGTCCGCCTTACTTAGTGTGCTTGTATCTACACAAGCTGTGTTACAAGTTGAGAACATTTTTATTTAATTTTAATTGTTATTGTTTGGCTTGCAACCTTAAATTTTAACAACTAAAAACAATCTCACACTTGCTAGAAGACAAAGATATATTAATTTTTTTGTATTGAGTTGGCAAATCGTCAAAATCTAAAATTATCTCCGTATCTTCTATATATAACTCTTTTCTATTAACTAATAATTTATTGCCACTCATTGCGCATTCAATCTCATTTGCGTACCATTCAGGCATCAATTCCGTTATTAGATTATATCTTTTTTGGTATTCAGTTTTAAATGTAAAAAACTTACTATTATATGATTTCTTAACTCTATTCGGATTACCTTGTAAATCACCGTATACTCTATATCTTATGTAATTTTGGATATTGGATAAATCCCATGAACTTTGATGAAAGTGTAATGCGCAATCGGTTGTTTGTAGTGGGTAATACCCCTCAATCAATGTAGTACTTTCATTACATACGACTATCTTATAAGGCTTAGTATATGCTACATATGTTCTACCACTTGTATTGAAATCAAATTCAAATCTATATCTAAAACATTTACCATCGTACAGCGTCAATGGTGCACCATGTCCAAGTAATAATGTAGGTGTTACTAATATACCGTTAATTCTTAACTGCATCATTGTAAGTGAAGTATAATCAACGTCGGAAAACATAAGTATGCCGTTGTTTATCTCGATAAACCAATCGGGCAAAACATCTAACCCATAGATAAACATTACATTATCACCATTCATCCGTGTATATTCTACTACATCACCAACATTCAATATTGGCGTTGTGTATAATGTACAGAATGAGTTAATCAATGAAGGGTTATGCCTGAATGGTAACGGGAACAAGAATTGATATTCAATTATTTTATTGTTAGAATCGTGAGCAAATCCCCATTTCGTACCCGTTGTTAAATTCACATTGCCGTAAAAAAACGTTCCTGATTCATCGGTTATATTAATACTGCTTAACGTAGGGAATGAGCCATTTAACACATATTCTGCATATGGTATTTGTACCCTAATTAATACTGGGTCGAATAATTCAAGCGGAATAAAGAATGCCTTATCTATTGTACATGCGTTGCAATTTGCCGATACATTGCCTGTTTCAATTATATTAGTGTTCATATTAAGTTGCCTTTAACTGTTATTTCTCTTTTATCGTGGTCGAATAGTAGGTAGTTAATTTCGCCTGTAAAATTATCATTTAATTTCACTTTCATGTATAAATTAAGATAATTAAACTCGCAACAATAATATAACTTAAATTCGAATGAAGTATTACTTATCTTATTATTGTTAGGCGCATCAATCTTATGAAACTCCCATAAGTTATATCTATTGCCTATCCCGTTGGCTTGTGGGTCGAATGACATAGGATAGTTATAATTATAACAATCGCTTGAATTAATAGGGAAATAATTAGCATCGTCATCTTTGAACGCATCTATATCAGCACCAGCACTACCGTAATTATCATAAGGCGAAGGTATTACCCTTGCATCATTATTAGGTGTAGTAGTATCGTATATTAATATCTTAGGTAATGCGTTTTCATCGCGCATCATCTTAATACATCCTGTGAACGGACTACCCATTAATACGCTACCAATTGCTCGGTCGGTTATTGCATCATGCTCGCTGTCTATTCCATCCAACACGAATGAGCCAACGCCAAACTCGTAGAATTCTTTTTGCAATAATTCCTTGAAATTAGGGTTATTACCGGGCTCTATATATTCACCGTTAAATCTTTTTCGCGCTTCATTACCTATTGAATCAATAGCATCTATACCCCAATTCAAATTTATTCTCTTTGGCTTGCCTTGCCCGTTATATGTGTAGCATGGGTCTTGTATTACTTTGTGGGCTATTGTGCTACTCGTTAAATCTAATTGAACACCTGCCCCATATACTCGCTCCCCTATCATATCTTTTCTGTCAAAATACAAGTACCCGTTATATATGAAGTATCTAGCGTTCCATATGTCTTTTATTTTGCTCAAGAACGCATCTAATGTATATGATGGTCTATTACTTTGTATGTAAAATTTCCAAAATTCAGATAATTTTAAACCTTTTCTCGCTGGTGCATTCATAAGGGTAGCGTAATAATACTCATTATCATAAGTACTTCCATCTATCGTTTTGAATGGTTCTGAAAATATAGGGTCTGATGTGTTATCATGAAATATACCGCATATGTTACATACATTGTCGATATAATCCCTTATAAATGGTGATGGGTGTGTACGATTGCATCCTATAAATTGAGTTACAACATACGGTATTGTAGGAACATAATAATTCGTTCCTAAAATCGCGTTTATACCTTGCATAATTCCATCTAATAAAGTAAGTATGCCATTAAGTACCGCAATAGTACTATCAATCATATTAACGAATGTTATCAATGCGCCATAAAAGAATGTCGGCTTAATTACATCGCAATATCTGAATTGAGGTATATTAATAGGGCTCAATCCGCTGTTAGTAAACCAATCATTTCTGTTATCTGATATTACTGTTTCCTTAACACAATCAATTACCGGATTATCTTCTATTAATGATAGTACTATTTGACAACTATTGTTATCGCACCATCTTATATTTTCATTTTCTACCTTAAAATAATACTCATCATTGGCACAAGTCATGTCGATATACTTAATACAAATGCGATTTGAATACCTATCAGAACTTAATATTAAGTTATCATATATGAAGTTATAAGCATCCCCGAATACTTCAATATCGCTACCAACGCTCCTAGAGGGGTCGTTATTCTCATTGAGCGATACAGTACGCTTAAATCCTTGCATTGTGGCATATTGGCTATAATCTATCCAAACTCCATCGCAATTTAAACTTAAATATATCTTATGTTGTTCCATTATCCGCGTTGCTTATTCAGTATGTTAACCTTACCTAATGATGTCGCTATTGACTGTCCAAATCCATCAGCATCAAAATTATTACTAACTATAACCTCTCGTTGTGATAATAGTTTCTTCATCGATTGCATTTCATAAATCAACGGCTCTAAGTTAGTGTTATTCTTTATTGTATAATGGTCTGCTACGACCTTATCAGTATCTATACCTTTCGGCGCGACCATATAATATCCATCTGCAATTTGTCGCGCTATTAAGTCGCGTTTGTGCATTCCTTCAAATAAATCCCTATTATCAGCTGTTAACGCTGCGTCCATTACAAACTCCCCTTTATGATACGTGTATGGTTTACGCCCCAATTGTGTGCTTTCTTGACTTTTAGCCCCATCACCCGTATACCCTCCATCTTCATAACCGACCGATACTGACCTTACTGCATTAACCGAAGCCGCGATACCTGCTATAATTGCTAATACTTGCGCACCTATTAATACTGGGTTCTTTTGGCTTGCAATACTCGCAACTGCTCCACTAATTGCAACCGCTTGATTCGCCACTACTACGCTGGCATCTATAACACGCTGCGCACGTTCATACTTTTCTCTTTTTCGTTGCAATTCGTCTAACCTATCTTGTTCAATTTTCAATGAAGCTGTCGCATTTTTCTTTGAATCTTCTACCCGTTGTTCTTGTTTGCTAATTAATTGGTCTATTTTCTTTATCTCAAGCGAATAGGCTTCATTAATAGCACCAGCTAACATAGAGTATGCACCTATTAATGAGTTAATTGAATCTATTTGCTCATTAATTGACTGTTTGCGTTTATCTTTTAATTCTTGTTCATCTATTAATTCTTTTGCTTTTTTTCGCGCCAACTCTATCGAATCGCGTATTTCTTTAGCTTGTGAATCGGTTGTTTCATTGCCTTTTTGCAATACATTATTATCTATTGCTTGCAAATAAGTCTTGCCGTATAATTCTGCTTGTTTTAATTTTTCAAGCAAATTCTTTTTAATTTCTTCGGCTAACTTCTCAAGGTTATCGTTAGAGAAATCAACGGTTAAATTGATAGGATTTTTCTTGCTTTCTTTTTCAATTAGTTTTTTTGTTTTCTCGATTTTACCCTTAGCTTCCGGTTCTTCATAAAATGCAGCGTTTGGATTAATTAATGTTTTATCAACTGCATTACCGCTTATAAATTCAGCACGCAATGACCGTATTTTCTCGAGATTATACTTAGCCATTGCCATCTCATCGTTCAAACGCTTAACATCTATATTGTCAGTATTCTTAGACGCATCATATAATTTCAAATGTTGCTCCCGAATACGATTATATGAATCAACATATTTCTTTTCCGCATTATTATAATACCTTACAATTGCCTTATATCTATCTTCCTCTTTTACTTTACCCTCTTTAATTGCCTTATCGACTTTATCAACATACATCTTTGCAAATTGTTCAGCATCTGAACCCGTTTGCTTCACAAGGTTACCCCCTACAATCTTTAATTTTTCGTTTGAATCTGATATTTGATAGTTGATGTAATCTAATATAGATTTAACAGCTGGTAATATCTTGCGCTTCAATGATAGTAATGAATTACCAATACTTTCTTCAATATTGGCAACCATTACTTTGTTCGCTCGTTCTATACCTTCTGCAGTATTCGCATAAGTTTCTGCACTGCCTATCAACTTATTATTAAATTCATTCAATACTAAGTTAAGCCTATCATGTTCGCTTTTAACGCCCTTTACACTTAACCCATATTCGCGCAATGTAGCACCTCCGCGACCTTCTAATATGCCTATAATCTTATCCGTTGCGGTAGCTAAGTCTATTTTTTCTGCACTCGCCAATTCAAGTATTACGGGTGTTAACTGCGATAATTCAGCGCGTGTTAACTTGCCATAATTAACTAATGCAGTTTGTGCTTTTACAATTTCATCGTTGTCAAATAACCCATAGAATTTCTTTTGCAACGTATTCGCCTCTTCAATTAGTCCGTCAAAATACTTTTCTTTACCGACTGATTTTAAAGCACGTTGTAATTCACCTGTTATACGCTCTGCATCTTGTGCTTCCTGTATAGCAATATTGCCTAATTCTGTAACCTTACTAATTGCCTGCTCTATGCCAAACATACCAGCACCAATGCCAAACCCTTGTAAAATGCTCTCGCCTAAACCTCCAATCTTACTACCTACGGATGTTGATTTACTGGTTAATACGTCTAATTGATTTTCGACTTTATGCAAATTTTTTAATAACCCTTGCACTACACTTGCATCACCTCCTTTTCGCAATTCATCGTGCAACTCTTTTTGTTTTTTTCTCAATTCATCCGTTATTTTCTTTTGCTTTTCTTGGCTTTCAGTAATGCGGTTAGCTGTTTTCGCAACATCTTGCAATTCCTTATTGTATGCGCTTACTTTCTTCGGGTCGTTAGTCTTAACCATCTGTTCTTCTAATCTTCTACCTTTTAAACGCAATTCGTCAAGTAACTTATCTTCCGACTTCAATAAGTCGTTCGTTTTCTTTAATTCGTCCTCGTTTGTGTCCCATGACACCTTAGCTATTAAGTCTAATATGTTACTCATAATTAATTAATTACAGTCCATGAACCACATACCAATATTGGTGCTTTGATTTGAATCTTCGTATTGTTGAGCTGTTTGTTGGCAGTTGATAATACTTACCGAGTTCTGCAATATCGTATCAATAGACCATGTTTGTTGATTATAATTTAACCAATAGTAATCACATGTGAAATCGTAAGTACTTGATGTTGTTTTATTTGCAGTTTTATTTTTTTTGCAAGAAAACAACCCAGCCATTAATAACATGAACAATGCAAATAATATTAATCTTGATATATTTTTCATGATATATATTTTAGTCAAAATTACACCTTTTTATTTCTGTTTTCAGCAGTTTTTTTTGCGCTTTCGATTTTCTTAGCATAAACATTATTAGCCACTAAGAACTGGTATATACTTTCAACGCTCCAGGTCATTAATTCGCGCACTCTTATTGGGTCACGATCTGCCAATGAGAATATTAGATAGTTTTGCGTTTCAATATACAATTCTACTTGTGTATCAATTCCGGTATCTGTTTTACTCGTTCTTCGACTGCTTGGAAGACGCTTAATAAATCTTTCTTCAATATATTTTGTGAGGCGTTTGTGCGCTTGAACGCCTCTAGCGTAAAAAAATCATATTCCCCGCTCTCCTTCCATAGCTTTATTTTATTTCGATTTATTTCTTCGTCAAATTCTACGGGTTCATCTTCTAACATGAAGTATACACATGCTAATTCTGCATAAAACCTACGTTCTGCTATCATACCTATTCTATTCTTTAGGTTTGATGTAATTGCAAGTATATCAGTTTTCAACGCTTTTAAATCGTTTGTATTCAATGTCTTATCTTCTATTATATCAACTAATTGTTTAATAAATGATTCGGACAAACCAAAGCGAATATACATTTCTTTGATTTCAGCCATTATATAACGCTGATACATAATTTCATCGGCAAAATTGACTTCATAAAACTTGTACTCTTTACCGTTGTGATTGATGACTTTTACCGGCTCTCGCCTTTTCTTCGGTTGTATTGCTTCCATAATTATATATTTCTCTTTGCAAATTTATTAAACCAAGTTGCTAATGTGTACATAAAACAATCCGTTAGGTGCATACCGTATTCAGTATTACCGCTTGTTTTGTGCATCTTGTCGCTTCCTTCTATTGTAGTGGCTATTGTCAAATCGTGTATTAATTCTTTGCAATTTACGGGGCAAATATTAATATTAGGGTGATTCTGTAATATGTTATTGCAGAATATACGCAACTCTTGCCAAGCATTATTTCGGGTAAAATTAAGCATAGGCTTATGCA
>ENA-UOYA01002345-UOYA01002345.1-activated-sludge-metagenome-genome-assembly--contig:-NODE-2345-length-18375-cov-32.837991_pt1 | contig 18375 bp, 13 predicted proteins | sample MGYA00238163_ERZ764804 | MGnify/ENA primary metagenome ERZ764804 (study PRJEB28919, sample SAMN05720223) | activated sludge metagenome | isolation source: Anaerobic digester | place: Hong Kong... | reverse complement strand
AAATGCGCTGGCCCGACCCCATTTGAGTAGCCGGAGGGCGGCTCTTTGTTATAGAATAAAAACTTAAAATCAAGTTTGAGGCCTGAAAATGGACGAACTTCATCAGTTTAGCAGCGGCTTTGAGATTATGAGCTTTGATGTGGATTATCAGGGCCGGGCCCACCTGTCAGCTTTAATGAATTATCTTCAGGATGCAGCCCGGCTCCACTCCATCCAGGAAAAATTTTCGGTTTTCGATCTTCAGGAAAAAGGTGTCACCTGGGTTATTTCCCGCTATCATCTTCAGATCAGCCGCTACCCGGAGATGGGTGAAAAAATCACGGTTAAAACCTGGGCTTCCGGGCTGCATAGTTTTTATGCCTTGAGGGAATTTGAAATGTCCGATAGCCAGCAAAAAAGAATTCTGGCAGCCACCAGTTCCTGGATGATCATTGATTTAAAAGATCGGTGTCCGGTAAAAGTTAACGGCCTTTTTCCCGATGAGCTGATTCTAAATAAAAGGATCTTGGAGGATGACTTTCCAGTGCTGCCCATTGTTGACCGACTTGATTTTAAGAGTGAATTTAAAGCTCTTTTTGAAGATCTGGATTTTAACCGCCACGTAAATAACGTGGCTTATTCCCGCTGGGCAGTGGAAGGCATGCCGCCGGAGGTACTTTTTTCGCATCGGCCGGTCGATCTCCAGATCAACTACCGGGCAGAAGTCTTTTATGGCGATAGCCTTGAAGTCATTACTCAAAGACCTCAAAATGAAACTGAGCCCTGGATTCAACAGATATTTAATCTATCAACAGGTAAAGAGGTGGCTAGATTACAATCAGACTGGAAATAGCAATAAACAACTCTGGTTGGCCTGGCCGGTGAGGAGAAGGTGATAGGCTGGCGGATCCGGTTATCCGGTCAGGAGCTAATTATAGTCAGGGAGGATAACCCGCCTGGCGGGCAGGATAAAAAATAATGAACAGGGAAAATAAACGAACAAAAAGGCCAGGGCCGTTGCCTGGCAGGCGAACAGAGTCAGTCAAGTCAAAGATAATCTCCGGCTCCCGTCGATTATCATCAGACAGAACCTGGGCTCTGGTTCTGATGGGTGGCGGGGCGCGAGGCCTGGCTCATATTGGCGTGCTCAAGGCTTTGCTGGATAACGATCTGGTCCCTCCCGTCATAACCGGGACGTCAATGGGGGCCGTCATTGGCGGCTTATTCTCAGCTGGTTATCTGCCGGCTGAAATTGAAACCATTGCTCAGGAACTGAGTTCGAGCCAGCTGGCCAGATTAAAAAAAAGGAATATTCCTATTCCTGATCAGCTGGTTGATTATTTTATTTTTGAAGTTTATCAGAAAAAATTAGTCAAACGCCTTGGCCGCCAGGAAGCTGATGTAGCAGAAGAATCACTCCGTCAGCTGGTTGGCCAGGTGAGGATTGAAGACCTGTCAATTCGCTTTGGCTGTAATGCAGTCGATCTGGTTAACGGCCGGGAAGTCTCTTTTACTTCTGGTCCGCTTTACCGGGCCTTGCGAGCCAGTCTGGCTTATCCTCTGCTGATAGACCCGGCCCGTTTCGAGCGATCGCTTCTGGTTGATGGCGGTTTGCTTAACAATGTTCCGGTCACTCTCGCCCGGCAGCTTGGGGCGGCTAAAGTTTTAGTTCCAGACGTTCATCGCCCCCTGGGCAAGATATCAGCCGCTAAACTTAAATCAAACCTGTCGGTGTTTTTCCGCCTGGTTCAAATCGTTCTGGCTGATTCAACGGATAGTCAGCTCCCCCGGGCTGACCTGATCATTAATATTAATCCGACAGTCAATACATTTGATTTTACTCAAACCAAACGGGTGGTGAATCTTGGCCAGCGGGCCACCCAGGCTAAGATCAAAGAGATTAAAAAGATGATCGCTGCCTCCAGGTGAGTCCGCTTCAGGCAGAATATCAGGAAAGCAGGCTGGAGCCAGCAACACTTTTCTTGGATCAGAAGTTTAAATAGATTGATCACCCCGGCCGGCAAAAAGCAGCAGGTCAGGGATTATGAAAAGAAGAAAAGCCGCCTTAAAAATGCTAAAATATTTATTTAAAATCAAAGTCAGGAGTCTGGAAATTGAAACAGGCGAAAAACTCAAGATACATTGACCCTCACCCATATCATTTGAAATTTGGGCTGAGATTACTATTAATCTTACCCCTGGTGGTTTATTTGACCGGCAGCGGTTTAGCTTTAACCGGCCAGCCTGATCTGAGTCCCGGATCAAAGTTGGCCGCCGGGCAGCGAGCCTCCAGAAAAAAAGAACCGCCAGTCAAACTGCCTGACCAGTACAGGAAATGGCTGGAACAGGAAGTTGTCTATATTATTACCCCGGCCGAAAAAGAAATATTTCTGAAGCTCAACTCTGACCGGGAAAGAGATCTGTTTATTGAGGCTTTCTGGAAGCACCGTGATCCCATTCCTGAGACTGAAGAGAATGAATTTAAGATTGAGCATTACAAGAGAATAGATTATGTCAACAGATACTTCGGCCGGGAAGCGGCCAAGCCTGGCTGGATGACTGACCGGGGGCGGATGTATATTATTCTCGGCCCTCCTAACGATATTCAGCATATCGACGGAAAATCAGAAATTTACAACTGCGAAATCTGGTTTTATCAGGGAAAACAGGATCTGGGGTTGCCTCCCGGGTTTAACCTTCTTTTCTTTCAGGAAAGGGGAACGGGCGAAATGCGCCTCTACAGCCCGGCGGCCGATGGCCCTCAGGCCCTCTTAACCGGTTACTGGGGAGATCCAGCCGATTATTCCCGGGCCTACAGCAGTCTGAGAGAAATCGATCTTAATCTGGCCAATATTTCCATGTCGCTCATTCCCGGCGATGAAAATCTGGGCCTGGGCCGGCCCTCACTCTCCTCTGATCTTCTCCTTCGCCAGATAGAACAGACTCCTCAAAAAATGGTTGAAGACAAATATGCCAGGAAATTCTTTGAATATAAGGACATTATTGATGTTGATTACTCGGTCAATTATATTGACAGCGATGCTCTGGTCAGAGTTTTAAAAGATCCCTCCGGTCTTTATTTTATTCATTATGATCTTGAGCCGAGCCGGCTGTCGATCAACCAGTATGACAATCAGTATGCAACCAATTTTAAAGTCAATGGCCTGCTCAGCACCGTAGATGGGAAGCTGGTTTATCAGTTTGAAAAAACTTTCCCGGTGAAATTGACTTCTGCTCAGATGAAAGAGAGACAGCATCTGCCCTTAGCCATCTATGATGTTTTCCCCTGTGTTCCAGGAGAATATAAGCTATCTATCCTGGCTAAAAACGAGGCTTCTAAAGAGTTTACCAGCCTGGAGCAGACCATCAGGATTCCAGAAAAAGTTCAAGTGGAAATGTCCTCACCTCTCCTGGCTTATAAGGTTTCTCCCTCAGAATCGGCTGAAGGCAAAATCAAAGCTTTCCTCCTTGGAGGTCAACAACTTTATCTTCAGGCCAACCGGGTTTTTACCGCTCAGGACGAGCTGGTCGTTGCCGTCCAGCTTTTCGGCTTGACCCCGGAATTAAAAAACCGGGCCAGCCTCAGGTACCAGTTCTGGAAGGAATCGGAGATATATAAAGAAGAGACTTATCCTGGATCTGAACTGGATAGCCTGCCGGTGGTCATTAAAATCTTTCCGCTGGCCGGATTTCCTCCGGCTCATTATTTCCTCAATCTGACTTTGCTGGTTGATGGCCAGGAAAAGATAAAGGTCAAAGAGGAATTTGATCTGAGCTATGTGGAGAGTCTTCCCCGCCCCTGGGTTTTATCCCGGGTTCTGCCACCGGCTACTGATCCCTATTATGGCTGGATCATCGGTAGCCAGCTCTATAAGCTGGGCCGGCTGACCGAGGCCCGGACAGTTCTGGAAGCGGCCGTAGCCAAAGCTCCGGGCAACGAAGATCTGGCCATGGAACTGGCCCAGGTCTATGTGGCTCTTAAGGACTATCAGGCGGCGGCTAAAATTCTCGATGGTTTTGTTTTGGCTGAACAAGGGGTTCGCTATGAGACCTATCTGGTAGCTGCTCAGGCTGCCTTTAGTCTCGGCCAGTATGAGAAAGCCCTGACCATTCTGGATAAAGCTGTTGCCCGGCATGGCAGCGACATTCAGCTTCTTGATTTAATTGGAGATTGTTATTTCAAACTGGGTAAAAAGGAAGAAGCCCTGGCTGTCTGGCAAAAGTCACTTGAAATTAATCCCGACCAGCCTGAATTAAAAAAGAAAATCCAAGCTGTTAAAGCAAAATAATTCAGGACCAGGTTCCGATTTTTAGTTGTCCTGAATCAGCAAAAGAACTCCAAGTGAGGGCTTTCCTGAGCAGCCGCTAATATTTGTGATCATTTAAAAAATCTGATATTTTTTTGACTTACTGATGCCTTTTATTTTAAAAAATTATTCCGAAGACAATCTAAAAAAAGCAGGAGATAAAGGATGAAGCTAAGAGAGAAAAAGACAGAAGACTATCAGGGCCAGCCGGTCAGGTTTTTTGAGCTGGAAAGCGAACAGGGGCTGAGAGCAACGGTGATGAGTTATGGAGCCACCCTGGTTTCCCTTTATGTTCCCGACCGGGAGGGCCGGCTCAAAGATGTGGTTCTGGGCTTTGACTCCTTGGCTGGTTATCTCGGGCCAAATCCCTATATGGGGGCGACCATCGGCCGCTATGCCAATCGAATTGCCCGGGGACATTTTGTCCTGGAAGGTCGAGAATATCAGCTGGCGATCAACGACGGTCCCAATCATCTTCATGGCGGACTAAAAGGTTTTGATAAGGTCATCTGGTCGGCCGAGCCGTTCAGCCAGCTGCCAGCGGCCGGGGTCAAATTTAGCTATTTCAGCCCCGATGGGGAAGAAGGCTATCCGGGAAATCTTTCCTGTCAGGTAACCTATCTTTTAACTGATCATAATCAACTTGAAATTTTTTACCGGGCGACAACTGATCGCCTGACTCATCTTAATCTGACCAATCACAGTTATTTTAACCTGTCGGGCGGGAGTAAGGATAATATCCTTGACCACGAACTTCAAATCATAGCCTCGGCTTATACTCCAGTTGACGCCAATCTCATTCCAACCGGAGAGATCAAGACGGTGGCCGGGACGCCCTTTGATTTTCGCCAGCCGGTCAGGATTGGTGAAAGGATAAGTCAGGTCCCTGGCGGCTATGATCACAATTATGTGCTGGATAATAAAAGACAACTGGCTCTGGCAGCCAGAGTTTTTGAAGAAAGCTCAGGCCGCCTCCTGGAGTTGCTGACCAGTGAACCGGGCCTTCAATTTTATTCAGGCAATTTTCTTGACGGCAAAATTAAAGGCAAAGAAGGCCAGACCTATGGGCCCAGATCAGCTTTCTGTCTTGAAACCCAGCATTTCCCCGATTCGCCCAACCAACCGCTTTTCCCCCCGACTCTCCTCAGGCCAGGGGAGATTTATCAAAGTCAGACCATTTTCAGATTTTTAACCGCTTGAGACTGGCCAATAAAATCAATTACCTAATGACAGAATCTGGTTGCCTGGCCTGAAAAATATAAAGAAGGGCAAGGGGGTAGCTGGACATCTCGCCGGACAGGCGGTTTTCTCTCCGATAGAGAAGGGATCCTGAGAAGCTCAAATAAGGCAGATTTAAGCCAGGGCTTTCCGGGAATAAAAGGTTCTTAGAAAGAGGAGCTGAAGAAAGTATGGTTAAAGACAGGGCAAAAAGGAACAGAAACCAAAAAGATGGACAAATTAGAGTAAAAATATCTTGACTATCATCCTGATATGTGATATATCAGATGTGTAATTAGTCTTGAAAAAGGCTTTTATAAGGTAGTAAACAGGCTGAAAGGTTGATGACTTTAAATCTTGAAACTGAAAGAAGCAGACCGTGCCCGGCAGCTGGCTTGATTTTTGACATAAAGCATTATGCTGTTCATGACGGGCCTGGCATCAGAACTACTGTCTTCTTTAAAGGTTGTCCTCTCCACTGCCGCTGGTGCCATAATCCCGAGAGTATTTCGCCCCTGAAAGAACTGATGCTGATGCCCAATCGCTGTGCCCGCTGCGGCGATTGTGTCCGGGCCTGCCGGTCTCAGGCCTTAGCTCAAAAAGAGGATGGGGAGGTAGTGGCTGACCGTTCCCGTTGTACTCTCTGTGGCGATTGTGAGCGCACCTGCCAGCGTGAAGCTATTAGCCTGGTCGGCCGGGAGATGAGTCTTGAGGACCTGGTGGCTGAGGTCGAAAAGGATCGGATCTTTTATGATCAATCGGGGGGCGGCGTAACTCTCACCGGCGGCGAGCCTCTCTTCCAGCCGGAGCTGGCTGAGGCCTTAATTGACCGGTTACATCAAGCAGGAATCAAAGTTGCTCTTGACACTTCAGGTTATGCCCCGGCAGAAGTTTTTCTCCGTCTGGCCCGGAAATCTGATCTGATCCTTTATGATTTGAAAGTAATGGCTGAAAGTCAGCATAAAAAATATACCGGTGTCTCCAACCGGCTGATTCTCAGAAATCTTAAAGCTCTGGATCAGCTTGGCCGGCCCATCTGGATCAGGTTTCCCCTTATTCCCGGGGTCAATGACGGCCAGGAAAATCTCAAGGCTATGGCCGATTTTTTACTCGAATTAAAATCGGTCAAAATGATTAATGTTCTTCCATATCATAAAGGCGGTGTGGAAAAATTCCATCGCCTTGACCGGGATGACGAGTTCGAAATTTTCGAGCCACCGTCTCAGGCCCTGATCGATAACGTTCTGAATTATTTTAAAGAACGGGGCCTGGCTGCCAAACAGGGAGGATGAAATGAACGAACGGATTAAAAAATTAAGAGAAAATTCGCTGGAGGCTAAACCAGCGGTCTCTTCGGAAAGAGCCAGAATTGTCACTGAAGCTTATCGCCGCCCGGAGATCGAGCGGGCTTCCATCCCGGTAGAGCGGGCGCTGGTTTTTAAGGACTTAATGGAGAAGAAAGCTATCTTCATTGAGGACGGTGAATTGATTGTAGGCGAGCGCGGGCCGGCTCACAAAGCCACGCCGACTTATCCTGAGGTTTGCTGCCACAGCCTGGAAGATCTGGAAATTTTGAATTCCAGGCCAAAAACCAGCTATGCGGTGGATGAAGAAACCCTTCAACTTTATCGGGATGAGATAATTCCCTTCTGGCGCGGCCGGTCAATGCGGGACCGCCTGCTGGCGGCTATGACCCCGGAATGGAAAGACGCTTATGAAGCTGGTATTTTCACCGAATTTATGGAGCAGAGGACACCCGGGCACACTGTCCTGGGCGATAAAATCTATAAAAAAGGGCTGCTCGACATTAAAAAGGATATTGAAGAGTCACTGGCTAAACTTGATTTTTATAACGATCCGGCTGCTTTGGATAAGAAGGAAGAGCTGGAGGCCATGTCCATAGCGGCTGATGGCCTGATGATTTACGCCAGTCGTTATGCTGAGCTGGCCAGAAGTCTGGCGGCCGAAGAAAAAAGTCCTCAGCGGAAAAAGGAGCTGGAAAAAATCGCTGATGTTTGTGACTGGGTTCCAGCCCACGCTCCGCGTGATTTCTGGGAAGCTTTGCAATATTACTGGTTTGTCCATGTTGGAGTCACCACTGAATACAATACCTGGGATTCCTTTAACCCGGGTCGCCTTGATCAGCATCTTTATCCTTTTTATAAAAAAGGACTGGAAGAGGGGAGCTTAACGAGAGATGGGGCTAAGGAACTGCTCGAAGCTTTCTGGGTTAAATTTAACAATCAGCCGGCTCCGCCCAAAGTTGGAGTGACAGCTGAAGAAAGCGGCACTTATACCGATTTTGCTCTGATCAATGTCGGCGGCTTGAAGCCCGATGGCAGCGATGGGGCCAATGAAGTGTCTTATCTCATTCTGGATGTAATTGAGGAAATGAGAATTCTCCAGCCAAGTTCCATGGTCCAGCTGAGTGCTAAAAATCCTGATTCGCTGCTGCTCAGAGCTCTGAAAATTGTCCGAACCGGTTTTGGCCAGCCCTCCATCTTTAACAGCGATGCCATTATTCAGGAGCTGATGAGACAGGGCAAAACAGTAGAAGATGCCCGCCAGGGCGGTTCCAGCGGCTGTGTGGAAGCCGGGGCCTTTGGCCATGAAGCTTATATTCTGACCGGTTATTTTAATCTGCCGAAAGTGCTGGAGATTACCCTGAATAATGGAGTTGATCCCAGGACAGGAAAAAAGATTGGCCTGCAGACCGGCGACCCGCGTCAGTTCGGAAGTTTCGAGGAATTGATGTCAGCCTTTGAAAAACAGCTCAAGCATTTTATCGATATTAAAATCCGCGGGAATAACGTTATTGAGAAACTTTATGCCAGCTACTTGCCGGCGCCATTCCTGTCATTATTTATTGATGATTGTGTGGCCAAGGGCCAGGATTACCATAACGGCGGAGCCCGCTATAACACCAGATACATTCAAGGAGTAGGACTGGGGACTATTACTGATATGCTGGCCTCACTAAAATATAATGTTTTTGATCAGAAGGCCATCAGCCTGGGGGAGCTGCAGCAGGCTCTAAGCCAGAATTTTAATGGTTATGAACGGCTAAGAGACCATCTGCTCAATAAGACTCCAAAATTTGGTAATGATGATGACTATGCTGATGAGCTGGCCAGACGCGTTTTTGACCTGTATTTTGGATTGATTGATGGCCGGCCGACGGTCTGTGGCGGAAAGTACAGAATTAACCTGCTGCCAACCACCGTTCACGTTTATTTTGGCAAGGTAACCGGGGCCACACCCGATGGACGCTTAGCCGGCGAACCGGTCTCGGAAGGAATTTCACCGGTGCAGGGCATGGACAGAAAAGGCCCGACGGCGGTCATCAAATCAGAAGGGAAGCTCGATCACATCAAAACCGGCGGGACACTTCTCAATCAAAAATTTACCCCGCAACTTCTGGCTGACCAGGAAGGGCTGGAAAAGCTCAAGGATTTGATCCGCTCTTACTTCAAGTTGATGGGTCACCACATTCAATTTAATGTGGTCACAGCTGAGACTCTGCGCGAGGCTCAGAAGCAGCCGGAAAAATATCGTGATTTGATCGTCAGAGTGGCTGGTTACAGCGATTATTTCGTCGATTGTGCCAAGGAGCTTCAGGACGAAATCATCCGCCGCACCGAGCATCAGTCCCTTTGAATGGGGTCGGGCCAGCCGATTTTATTTATTATCAACAAGATAGCCCGGGTGGCAGCCGTGGCCCGGTTAAAGCTGGCTGTTCTTGGTACTGTCGAAAAGAGCAATTTTTATTCAGGGCGAGTCCTAATATTAGACTCATTATAAATTTAGACTGATTATAAAAATCAGCCCGGCTCTTTTCCCTTCTTACATCTAGATTGTTTCCTCTTTTAGGACAGCCAGGAGCAAATAAAAACAGACAGGCAAGATCAATCAGTCAGGCTAATTTGATTTTTTTGCTTTATCCCCTGTGTTAAAATCTGTTCACCGCCTAAGTTCAGGAGGAAAAAATGTTTACACCGGAATTATTGCAAAAAGGCCTGGCCTGGCTGCTGACCACCGGCCTTAAAATTGTGCTGATTGTCGCGGTGGTCATGGTTTTGACCAGGCTGTCACGCGGCTTGACCAGACGATTAGAAAAGGTCTTTCTCAAAGGCAGGGAGGACGAGGAATCGCTAAAAAGAGCGAGAACGCTGTCAGGCATGATCAAACAGTTCCTTAATAGCCTGATCGTGGTCATTGCCATCATGACCATTCTGGCCGCCCTTGATATCCAGATCGGTCCTTTACTGGCCACGGCTGGCATCGCCGGACTGGCCATCAGTTTTGCTGCTCAGTCGCTCATTAAAGATGTCATCAACGGCTTTTTTATTATTCTCTGGGATCAAATTAGAGTCGGAGATGTGATAGAGGTCGCCGGCCGGAGCGGAGTCGTTGAATCGGTCAATTTGAAAATGACCGTCCTGCGCAGTCTGGACGGTAATGTCCATTACGTTCCCAACAGCCTGATTGAGGTGGTTACCAATATGACCAAGGAGTATTCCCGATTTGTTTTTGATGTGGGGGTGAGCTATTTTGAAGATGTGGATGAAGTCATCAGGACTTTAAAAGAAGTGGATGAAGAGCTGCGGGCTGACCCCCAATTTTCCGGCTCGATCGTTTCCCCCCTGGAAATCCTGGGGCTCGACCGCTTTGAAAATTCAGCTCTAATTGTTAAAGCCCGGACGACAACCAAGCCCAGCAAGCAGTGGGAAATTAGCCGCGAATTCAACCGCCGGTTAAAAAAGGCTTTCGATAGCAAAGGTATCAGCTTTCCTTTCCCCCACCTGACCATGTTCCCGGGCCAGAACAAACAGGGCCAGGCTGCTCCCCTGCGCGTAAAGCTGGTCGCTGAAAAAGAAACTATAAACAAAGGAAATTGAGCCAGGCTATGCAAACCTATTTTGAACCAGAGATTAGAAACTCAATCAGCCTGAAGGAAGCTATTCCGGCTATCGAACAGTCTCTGGCTGCTTACAGCTCGGGCCGGGCGATTTTGCCCGGGGTTATTAACCTTGATTTGCCGGAGTTTGAGGGCGAAGTCCATGTCAAAGCTGCTTACCTGGCCGGTCATGATTATTATGTGATCAAAGTTGCGTCCGGTTTCTATAAAAATGCTGTCCAGGGCCTTCCCACCGGCGATGGCCTGATGCTGGTTTATAAAGCTGTGACCGGCGAGCTGGCCGCCATCCTTTTTGACCGCGGCTATCTGACTGATTTAAGGACAGCCGCCGCCGGGGCAGTAGCTGCTAAATATCTGGCCAGAGCTGACCTCAGGCGTGTAGCCGTTATAGGTTCAGGAGTTCAAGCCCGTCTTCAGCTTCTAGCCCTGGCTGAAGTGCGCGCTTTTTCCGAGGTTTCAGTCTGGAGCCGCCGGCCGGAGAACGCTGAACGATATGTAAAAGAAATGGCTGAAGTTTTTCCTGAGGTCAAATTCCATCCGTTTCTGTCGCCGGAAGAGGTGGTAAGAGAAGCAGACCTGATTATCACCGCCACCGCCAGCCGTCAGCCGCTGATCAAAGCCGAGTGGTTGAAACCTGGCGTTCAGCTCACGGCTATGGGCTCCGATGGACCGGACAAGCAGGAACTTTATCCGGAAGTCCTGGCCCGGGCTGACTTTATCTTTTGCGATTCGGTGGAGCAAGGCCGCCGCTTGGGAGAAGTTCACCACGCCCTTGAGGCCGGTATGATTTCCGAAGAGAAAATAAGCGGGGAAATTGGCGAGCTGGTTCTCGGCCGCCAAACAGGCCGCCGCTCCTCTGAAGACATCACCGTGGCTGACCTCACCGGGCTTGGTGTCGAGGATGCAGCCATTGCTGATCTGTTTCTGCGCCTGGCTGAGAAAAAACAGGAAAATAAGTAACGGGTGTTTTTATTTTTGAGATTTTCAAAAAACAGGAGGTTAGATTGAAAAAAATATTAAAGGCCAAAAATATTCTGGCTGCTTTTAGCCTGGTCCTAATTGTCTGGGCGCTAACTTTATCAGTTCGAGCCGATGAAGGGATGTGGCCGCTGAGTGAAATTCAAAAGCTCAACCTGCGCGAAAAAGGGCTGAGGCTGGATCCCTCTTTGATTTATGATCCGGCTAAACAGAGCCTGCTTTATGCCGTGGTCGAAGTGGGTGCTACCGGTTCTTTTATTTCTGAGGAGGGGCTTCTCATCACCAACCATCATGTAGCTTTTGGCTCGGTGCAGGCGGCCAGCACTCCCGAAAAGGATTATCTTAAAAACGGCTTTCTGGCCAGGACCAGAGCGGAGGAAATCCCGGCAGCTGGCCGGACGGCCCGCCTCACCGAATCCTTTAAAGATGTCTCGGCTGAAGTTCTCTCCGTGGTCAAAAACAAAATGAACCCGGCTGAACGGGCCCTGGCTGTGGAGAGAAAAATAAAGCAACTGGTAGCCGCCGCTGAGAAAGCCAATCCTGGCAAACGGGCCGAAGTGGCCGAAATGTTTCCGGGCAAGTCTTACTGGTTGTTTCTTTATACTGATCTCCGGGATATCCGGCTGGTCTATGTGCCGCCGCTGGCTGTTGGCAATTTTGGCGGAGAAGACGATAACTGGACGTGGCCGCGCCAGACAGGCGATTTTACCCTTATGCGGGCTTACGTTGCTCCTGATGGAAAGCCGGCTGAATACAACCCGGCTAACGTGCCTTTCCGTCCCAGGACTTATTTAAAAATAAATCCAGCCGGGGTCAGGGAAGGAGATTTTGTTTTTTTGCTGGGCTATCCAGGACGCACCTACCGGCACCTGCCAGCGAGCTACCTGGCCTATGAACAGAATGTCCGGATGCCGGCTGTGGCTGATTGGTATGAATGGCAGATCCGTCTGATGGAGGAGATGAGCCAGGCCAGCCGCCAAGTGGCTCTAAAGCACGATTCCAGGATTAAGGGTTTAGCCAACACCATGAAAAATTACCGCGGCAAACTGGCTGGTCTCGGGCGCCTGAATTATTTAGACCGGAAGGAGCAGGAGGAAGAGAGCCTCAAGGCTTTTATTCAGACTGATCCAAAGCGTCAGGCAGCTTATGGCAATGTCCTGCCGGCGCTTGAAAAAATCTACCAGCAGATGGGGCGGGACTATCCCCGAAGTTTTGTTCTGGATAATTTGAGACGCTCGGTTATTTTATTTCAGAATGCCATGACTGTGGTGGAGGCTGCCCATGAGCGTCAGAAGCCGGACCTCGAAAGAAATGCTGCTTATATGGACAGAAATTTTAACCGGACAAGACAGCGGCTGCCACTGACCATGAGAACAAGTTTCTACCTGCCAACCGATCTGGCTATCTTTAAGGAGCTTCTAAAAAAAGCTGAAGCCCTTCCGGCTGATCAGAAAATTGAAGTCCTCAGCCAGTTAGTTTCAGGCAGCAGCCATCTGGAGGAAATCACCACTGGCCTCTTTCAAAAGACCAGAATGCAGGATGTAGAGTTTATCAATACTCTCTGGGACCAGAAGCCAGCCGGTCTAAAGCACATTGATGATCCGCTGCTGAAACTGGCCCTGGCCCTTTATCCCGAATACCTGAGAATGGAAGAAGCCAACCGGGTAAGAAAAGGCCAGCTGGATGAGCTTCAGGCCAAACTGGTTGATATCCGGCAAGAATTTCTTGGCCAGCAATTTATACCTGATGCCAATGGCACTCTGCGCCTGACCTATGGGAGGGTGGAAGGATATGAACCCAGGGATGCTGTCTTCTATAAACCATTTACCACTGTCCAGGGAGTGATCGAAAAAACTACCGGCCGTGAACCCTATGATACGCCACCCGCTCTTCTGGAGCTCGTCAAACAGAAAAAATTCGGGCGGTTCGTTAATCCTGAACTCAAGACGGTCTCTGTCTGCCTGCTTTACAGCACCGATACGACCGGCGGCAACTCCGGCAGCCCGATTATCAATGCTGATGGCGAACTGGTGGGAGTTAACTTTGACCGGACGTGGGAAGCAACTATCAATGATTTTACCTGGAGCCATGATTTCAGCCGGTCAATTGGTGTGGATATAAGATATGTGTTGTGGATACTCCAGGAGCTGGGCGGTGCCGGCTACCTGCTGGGGGAGATGGGGATAAAGTAAGGGGAACCCCTTCCGCTGCGGGCGGAGCGGAGACACGCCCTGCCACCCTGTCCTGTTTAATCTAAAGATATTTTGTAATTTAAGAGGCGATATTTTAGAATACTTAGGTCAGGACAGAAGGTCATTAAAATAATGAAGGAGGAGGGTAGGAAAATGAAAAACTTAAGTTATTTCTGCCTGGTTGTCATTTTGGGCCTGGGCCTGGTCAGCCCATTATTTTTTGTCTCAGAAGCCATGGCCCAGGAACAGCAGGCCAATCAGCTCCCAATTTCCTGGGAGAACTGGCGCCAGGCCAAAGCCGAGGCCGAAAAGTATGATCAAGAAGGTGATTATGTCAGAGCCCTTCAATATTACCTTGAATACATCCGACAGGCAGAAGGGCTGGGCCAGCCCGAGATTGCGGCCTGGGGCAAAAATAATGCTGCCTACATGATTATAAAACAACACAAGGCAGACCAGACGACAGACCTGGTTCCAGCCAGGAAACTCCTGGAAGAGGGTCTGGCCATAAACGAAGCTACTGACGACTGCCGGGCTAAGCTTCAGAGTAACCTTGACTATGTAAAGCTTTTTATAAAGGATTAGGACAGAAAAAAAACAACAGAACTTTATGGCAAGTGTGATTGATCAGCAGCAGGCTGATCCTGTCAACTGGGCTGGAGCGTTTGCACCAAGATTTGCTGGCCAGAGTTTTTTCGGGTTGAACAAGCTAAGCAGCCAGGGCCAGGGTTGCTAATTAACGACTGGAAGATTATCATTGATTGTTCGTCTATATTTTATTAGGGCTTTTTGGCTGAACCTGGTCAAAAAGCTTCAAATCAAATCAGGCAGCCCGGCTGAGTAGCCGGCCGGATTCAGGAAAAAAGAAATTAATTTCAAGCAAGTGGTGAGACGATGAATAGAAGCAGGTATTTTATTTTTATCTTTTTAGGACTGATTTTTGCCGCTCTTATTCCGCTTCCGGCTTTTTCTGCTCAGCCGGATTCGGCCATAAAAATTAAAGCGGTCAGAATTGAAAAGGCCCCCCATCTCGATGGGCTGCTGGCTGATGAAGTCTGGAAGCTGGCTGAGCCTTTCTCCGGTTTCAAAATGGTTGAACCTGCCCCTGGCTCAGAACCAACTGAAAAAACAGAGCTACAAGTTCTTTATGATGAAACCAATCTTTATGTTGGCATCCATTGTTATGATAGTGATCCCAGAAAAATTTCGGTTAACTCTCTTTCTCATGACCAGGCTGGACAAATGCATGGAATGTATGGCGGCCACGAATCAACCAGCACCACCAACGATGTTATCCGGGTCTTAATTGATCCTTTTCTGGATAAAAGGACGGCCTATATTTTTTATATCAACCCGAAAGGGGCCAGGAGTGAAGGCCTGGTCTCAGGAGGCAACGCCAGCTTGAACTGGGATGGCATCTGGGAAGGCCGGGCCAAGATCCTGCCCGATGGCTGGTCAGCCGAAATGAAAATTCCCTTTAAGACTATTTCTTTCAAAAAGGACCTGCCGGCCTGGGGCTTGAATGTCGAAAGGTATATTGCCCGCAAACAGGAAACCGACCGCCTTTCCGGTATTTCCTGGGATGCTAATTTTAATAACCCCATGACGGCAGCCGAACTGGAAGGAATTTCAGATATTAAGCAAGGGCTGGGGATTACCATCCGGCCTTATGGCCTGGTATCTACTCAAAATCCGCATCAGCCTGATAATAGCCAGTATGACTGGGATTCTCAGGGAGGACTGGATATCTACAAAAATATTACCCCCAATCTGGTGGCTGCCTTTACTTATAATACTGATTTTGCTGAAACCGAGGTAGATGACCGGCGTCTTAATCTGACCCGTTTTCCTTTGTTCTACCCTGAAAAGAGAATGTTTTTCTTAGAAGGATCGGAAACATTTAACTTTAGCTCCAGTGTCAGCTTTTACCCTTTTTTCAGCCGCAAGATTGGCCTGTATCGCGGCCAGCAGGTGCCAATTGATTTTGGAGCCAAGCTTTACGGTAAAATCGGTAAATTCAATTTAGCCATGCTCGACATGGAAATGGAGGAGGCGGGCGATCTGCCACGGACTAATTTATTTGCCGGACGGGTGACTTACGACTTTCTGTCAGAAAGTAAAATAGGGCTGATTTTCACCAACGGCAGTCCAACTGGAGATAACAATAGTCTGGTTGGTTTTGATCTAAATTATGCCACTTCCCGCTTTGCCGGCAGCAAGAATCTCTGGTTAGCAGCCTGGGCAGCTTATAACTGGAATGATGAGCCTGGACGCCATCATGGTTTTGGCTTCCGGGCCAATTATCCCAATGATCTAATTGACATCGAATCAACCTATGCCTACTATGGCGAGGCTCTTGATCCGGGTGTGGGTTATATGATGAGGCCCGCCATTCAGACTTTCTTTTTACAATTTGGCTATAATCCGCGTCCCCGGCGGGGCTGGCTTGACCAGGTGGTCAGGCAGTTTTTCTTTCAGGCCAGCGGCGATTTCTACTGGAAGCTGGATGGCAGCCTGGAAACCAGCCGGCTGACTTTTACTCCCCTGAGTTTCAAGACGGAAAGTGGTGAAAAGTTTACTGGTAGTGTGGTGGTCAACCGGGATGTATTACCTTATGATTTTGAAGTGTCTCCCGGAACCATTCTGCCGGCTGACTCCTATGATTTTACCAATGCCAGGCTGAGTTTTAATACTGCTCCTCATCGCCCATTATCGTTAAATCTAAACTATACCGTCGGACAATTTTACTCAGGACATTATGGGGATTTTTCAGCCGGTTTGACTTACCACTGGCGGGGCAACATTGATACCTCTTTTAATACTGAAATTGTCCGGGGAACCCTGCCTGAAGGTAAAATTGATGAAAATGTATATCAGTTTAAACTGGATTTTTATTTTTCGCCTGATCTGGGCTTTATGAATTATCTCCAGTATGACAGCGTCTCGCGGCTTCTGGGCTGGAGTGCCCGTTTCCGCTGGGAAGTTAAGCCGGGCAATTTTATTTATTTAATCTATAACAGCAACTGGGAAAAAAGCTGGGATCCTAATAGCCGCTTTTATGCCGCCGGTGACCGTGGAGTTTTTAAAATTACTCTCTCCCTCCGGCCTTAGCAAAAAATCCAGACCTTTAGCTTTAAGCAGAGTCTCTCAGATTGTTTCCTTGAACGGCAAACCGTTTTTATTTTTTCTTGGTTGTCTTTTTGGCTTTAGCTGCAATTTCAGCTTTGCTCTTGCGTCTCATGTCAGCAGCATGTGCCCGCTTGTAGGTCTGGATGTCCACAAAGCGCCCTTTTTCATCGCGGACCGCATAAAGTTTGGTCCCCTTAACACTGCGATGAGTTGTCCTCTTCATGATCGCTATCCTCCTTTCCAATTTTAATGATCTTAAAAATCAAAATACTCAAGAAAATTGACCACCATCGGAAGATATTTAGCTGCCAGAATATTATTCTCGTCGCAGATCATTCTTTTAAGTTCGCCCTTTTCCCATTTCTGAGAATATAACTTAAAGAAGATGACTGTCAAGTAAATAATGTTGTGAATGAAATAATTGTAAAGGCCAGTATAAAACATCAGCCGGCTATTAGAATGGAAATATAGAAGCAACCTGGTCAGAAAGCTGGTTCCAGATTGCCAGAAGCCAGATACCAGACGGGCAGCCAGAGAAGGCCAGACCAGGTTACCGTCATATCTTTTTTCTTGGGCCTCAGAGCTATGGTCTCTAATTGTTCGCCGGCCGGATCGTAAAGGCTGGCCAGGTTATCTGTTTCTGTCTGGAGTTCTTTTTCCATCTCTTCCAGTCTGGCCCGGGTCAGTTCCACCTGTTCTTGAGCTCTTTTGATGTCCATCTTTTCGTAATAGGCCCGGCTGGCACTCCGGGCGGTGGTCGTGGCCCGGCCTAAGTGATATGATTTGCGGCCGAGAATCGCTCCGAAAATAGTTGCCCCGGCTGAAATGGCACTCTGGGTAACCTTTTCCTGATATTGATCCTGTTCTCTTTGCAGCCGCTGCTGAGCAGTCAAATACTGCTTCTCCAGTCCGCTAATTTTGGAAGCATATTTTTGCCTCAATTTGTCGAGAGCCTCATCCCGTTTTTCTCGGGCCAGCTGGCTTAACCTTACCCGGAAATCGCCCTCAGTTTCGCCAGGTTTGGAAACGGTCTTAAAAAGATTACTTTTCCAGAGGGTTAGCTGATAGCTTCTGGTCAGATAATCAAGATAATCATCTCCGGCTGACTTCAAGAGCAAAAGAGAACGGGCTGGCAATGAAACAAAACTGGCTCCAGTCTCCGGTTCCCGCTTGAGCGCTTCGACTTTATAGGGAAGGGGAAGAGATTTATCCCAGAGTAAACCCATAACTTCGTCAGTCAGTTCAACGTAATTAGCCACCTCTGAAACCTGAGAAATTCCCAACCGGTTATCATAGATAGCCACCTGTCCAAAAGCAGCTATAGCTGGATGGTAAGTCAGATTAGCAGGCGATGAGACCCGAAGCCGGACAGGCAGATAAAGCTCCGCCACTTCAGGTGGAAGTGAAGGTTTCAAGCTGCTGAGCGCGGCCGCCGTTGAGCTGACCGCGCTCTGGACAGGCTCCTGGCCGGCCAGGCCCCCGGAGGAGACGGCCACCCGGGTTTTCTCGTCCTTCATGACTTCCATAATTTGCTGCCTGGTCATCGGACCGCGCAGGTAGGAAAGAGTCCATCTGGTCGTCATCAGGACTGGCTTATCCTCGTGCACGTTATGCAAGAGAAAGACCCGGCTTTTCAAGCGGCTGATCTGGTCGG
>ENA-UOYA01002342-UOYA01002342.1-activated-sludge-metagenome-genome-assembly--contig:-NODE-2342-length-18386-cov-5.290492_pt1 | contig 18386 bp, 18 predicted proteins | sample MGYA00238163_ERZ764804 | MGnify/ENA primary metagenome ERZ764804 (study PRJEB28919, sample SAMN05720223) | activated sludge metagenome | isolation source: Anaerobic digester | place: Hong Kong... | reverse complement strand
CGTAATCAACCGCGAAACGGATATTGCCATATGGCGAGGCCTGCATCAGGACGCAGCCGGTTCCAAGGACGAAATCCCTGCCGCCGGTTTGTTCCAAGGCGTCGTCAATTAATGTTTTTATTTGAAGCGTATCACCCAGCAGCATGGGTTCCATTCTGCCCAGGCCGCCGCTCACTACACGCTTGAACAAATCCTGGCCATCCCTCAGATTCGGGGCAGTTTCACGGTCATGCCAATTGATTATGTGCAAAGGGTAGTCTTCCATTGCAATTTCCTCAGCCATGATATTGGTGCCATGGATATGCCCGACATTCAACCAAAATTCACGCATGGCGGGGAACAGGCTGCGATCAAATGAAGCTTGAAAGACCTCAAATTCATGGCGGCTGAGCAAGTTATACGAACCGAATTGGATCGCGTAATAAATGCCATCGATGCCGATATCCCGGCAGGCCGAGATGAATGCTTCAGTGGACTTCGCGATGACAGCCAAACCGGACGCAACTTCTTGTGGATAGCGCCGCAAATGGAAAAGGAGTTTGCCATTCTCAACCAAATGTTTGGCTTGCGCTAACGGGCTGAAAACGGTATGGATAATGGGAACGCCTGAACCGTATTCTTTTTTCAACAACCGCAGGCATTCCAATTGCCGCCCCAGGCTGCCATGGAAAGGATCGAGAACTTTCAATTTAGACCAATCCTCCGGCGAAGAAATGACGCCGCCGATATATTCCCGCGTGCCCTCCAGATTGCCTCGCCATTCATCCATTACACCCCAATCCTTGATGCAGAATGAGGAAGCCGGTGATACTTTAATAAAGTCGAAATCAAAGGTATTTTGAAATTGGATGGTCGCGGCAGCCAATTTTTCAGCGCTTTGATCGTCAACCGGAAAATGCCGCCAGAAAGACACCGGGATTTGGTCCAGGGGGGCGTGTTCGAGCAGCGCCTCCATACGGCCGCGGGAACTTAGTGCCTTATTCATTGATTTTAAATGCCCTTATAGGTCCATATTTTGTTGGCGAAATAATTCCAAAAAAGCACGATCACAATCACCGCAGCCAGGGCGAGATTATGGCCGATGATCTCGGCGGTTATCCCGATATTGGGCGCAACCACGCGGCTCGCCGCAATCAGAGGATTCTCTATCGCTGAAAAAATCAGCGTGCGGATGATCAAACCGGCTACGCTGACCACGCCGAATTTTCCGAATTGTTCTGAAAAAGACCGCTCTTTGGATTCGGGATAGGTCCAATTGCGGTTCCAGAAGAAATTGTTAAAAACCGCAACGATAAAGGAAACCACGCTGGATGGAAGCGTGGCGAAACCCAGAAAGCTGGAAAGCAAGTTAAAAATACCGAAATCCACCACAGTGCCGCTGAAACCGACGACAGCGAATTTTGCGAATCGCTTTTTTTCCATTGAAATATCAACGTTCATGCGATTCCCATCTTTTCTTTAAAAAATGGGATTGTTTTGAGCAGACCGCTGCGCAGATCCACTTTTGGATCCCATCCCAGAATCTTTCTGGCGCGAACGATATCAGGCTGGCGGCGGAGGGGATCGTCGCCGGCAACTTTTCCGACCTGATAAATATTTTCAGCCGGATTCTTCAAAATCTCATTGATCAAATTGGCCAATTCAATAATGGTGAATTCATCCGGATTGCCGATATTGACCGGCATATTTTCATCGGAGAAGATCATCTTTTCAATCCCGTCGATCAAATCATCAACGTAGCAAAAGCTGCGGGTTTGCTTGCCGTCGCCGTAAATGGTGAGGGGTTCCTGTTTCAAAGCCTGCTGGATAAAGTTGGGGATTACACGGCCATCATCCAATCGCATGCGCGGCCCGTATGTGTTGAAAATCCTGACAATGCCGGTGTTGATGTTATGATACCGGTGATAGGCCATAGTCAGCGCTTCGGCAAAACGCTTGGATTCATCGTACATTGACCGCAGGCCGATGGGGTCCACGTGGCCCCAATAATCCTCCCGTTGAGGATGTATTTGCGGATCGCCGTAAATTTCACTGGTGGAAGCCAAAATATAGCGCGCGTTGTGCGCACGCGCCACCCCGAAGGTATTATGGGTGCCCAGCGCGCCGGCTTTCATGGTTTGAATTGGTAAATTCGGATATCCGAAAGGGGAAGCCGGATTGGGGCTGGCGGGGGATGCGAAATGCAGTACCGCATCGATTTTTCCCGGAACGAAGATGAAGTTGGCGACATCGTGGCGGATGAAGCTGAACCTGGGATTTCCAGCCAGATGAACCAGGTTCTCGCTACTGCCGGTGATGAAGTTATCCATACCGATTACTTCATGCCCGGAGGCGATCAACCGGTCGCAAAGATGAGATCCCAAAAAGCCCGCCGCACCGGTAATTAAAATTCGCATAATGAGTTGTTTATATCCTTATCGAGTATAATCGACCAAAAAGGTACCGAAAGCCAATTATAGCATGAAGGATTTAAACGAAATTAAAAGCGAACTCTCCCTGGCAGCAATCATCGAATCATTGCTCTTTATCTCCACTTCGCCGATTTCGGTGTCACAATTAGCCAAAGCATTGGACGAGTCCGAAAAAAATATTCAGGAAGCGCTGGAAGAATTGAAAAAGTATTATGAATCCGGACGCGGGTTGATGCTGCAATGGCACAATAACAAAGTCCAACTGACCAGCGCTCCCTTCATGGGCGAATTGATCGAGAATTTTCTTGGTATAGAAGTGACAACCACTTTGACCCAAGCGGCACTTGAAGCATTGGCAATTGTGGCTTACCGCCAACCAATCACGCGCCCCGAGATTGATGAGGTGCGCGGGGTCAACAGCGACGGCGTCGTCAGAAACCTCTTAAGCAAAGGATTGATTGAGGAAGTCGGCCGCAAGGAGGGGGTTGGAAGGCCGGTATTATACGCGACCACTGCCGATTTTCTAAGTTATTTTGGATTGTCTTCCCTGGATGATCTTCCGCCATTCGAAGTGGGAGAACAGGAAATAACATCCGGACCAGCAATTCTAAAGGATTAAAGCATTGGAAGAAATCCGCATCCAAAAAATCCTGGCTGCCAGCGGATTGGGTTCCAGACGGGATTGCGAAAAGTTGATCGAAGCCGGGCGTGTGCGCGTGAATGGTCAAGTGGCTATTTTGGGTCAAAAAGCTGACCCGAGTCGCGACAAAATCGAAATCGATCACAAGGCTGTGGAAATTAGACCAGCCGATGATATTTACATCGCTTTCTACAAACCGCGCAAAGTCCTCTCAGATATAAAAAAGATAGATGACCGCAAGGTTGTGCCGGATTACGTGGACGTGGACGCCCATCTATTTATTGTTGGCAGGCTGGATTACGACAGTGAGGGACTGATCCTGCTGACCAACAACGGCGAAGTTGCCAACCATCTGACGCACCCCCGTTACGAGCACGAAAAGGAATATCACGTCATGACTGCCAAGGAACCTGACCAGGAACAATTGAAAACATGGCGACGAGGAGTGGTGATCGAGGGCGGCTATCGCACACGGCCGGCTATCGTTGATTATCTGCCAGGCAGCAATCGAAACTGGCTGCGCGTGATCATGAAAGAAGGCAAGAAACGCCAGATCCGCGAGATCGGAATCGCGCTCGGTTTGCCGGTGAGGCGCATCATCCGTAAAAGAATAGCGACCATTCAACTGGGAAACCTCAAACCCGGCGAATGGCGCTACCTTAAACCAAACGAGATAAAAGAATTGCTCAGATCGCTTAAAGACGATTCAAGAAATTAAATTACGCGGTTTCCTTGGGCAGTTGATCGGTAATTCTCTTGATTTCCTCATCGCTCAATAAGGGTTTTTTCGCCGCCTGGCGTAAATAGTCCTTTAATTTGTCCGCCTGGATATTCAATTGCGGGGCATCCTTTACCTGAAGGTCGACCTTCTCTGAATAATAGAAGTTGACCACTTGCGGTTCAATGGCGATGTCCAGTTTTTTGCTTTTTACGTAATCATGATAATCCGCCAGGAGATTTTTGCATTCACGCTCGATGGAAGGGATACCCTCCTGGGCGAATGTTTTCGCGAAGAAATTCGGTCCGCCTTTTTGCACATAGCGTTTCTTATCCGCGTTGTAGGAAATCACACCGGAATGATAATAGGGATTGATGATCCAGATTCCTGCCGGACCTACCAGTAAGTGCGGAACACCTGCGTTGAAATTGTAGAGCGAATATTGATTATTCAATCCCTTGAGTGACAAAGCAATGATCTCATCCGGGCGGGGGGAGCGCCCCCATTTATTAGCCATACTGATGGCGACTTGCACCAAAAGGTAAGCCGGGATCAGGATGTAGTAGGCTGTCAGGTTCTGCTCCACATTGGTGTTTTTTAACGACCATACGAATCCCAACACCAGTAAACCCAGGGCGGAGTAAAGAATGATCTGGCTGATTTTTTTGTTGCGATCTATAAATTTTTGATTATTAGAAATTCTCATTGGGATGCCTTCTAATTATTCGGATAGATTTTTTGAAATATCATTGCGCAAGTGGCCTAACAGATCATTGCGGATAGCGCTGCCGGCCAGTAAGAGCGCGCTGGTGATGGCTTTCGCATCAGAGCGGCCGTGGCCGACAAAAACCAGGCCATCGATTCCCAGCAAGGGCGCCGCGCCGACTTCGCTGGGATCCACCAGGCTTTTAATTTTAGAGAAGGCCGGTTTCGCCAGCATGGCGCCCAACTTGGTGCTGAAGGAACGCATCAGTTCCTGCTTGAGGGTATCCGTGATCAACTTGGCAACCGCTTCGCTGCTTTTCATCATAATGTTGCCGGTAAAGCCATCCGTAACGACCACATCGGCTTCACCGCCGAAAAGTTCCTTGCCCTCTATATTGCCGATGAAATTCAAATCGCTCGCTTCCAACAGTTTGAATGTTTCTTTTACCAATTCATTGCCTTTACCGGCTTCTTCACCGTTGGATAACAGACCGATTTTCGGTTTGGGATTATTCAAAACCTTTTGCGCATAGATATTGCCCATGATTGCAAACTGCAGCAGGAATTCCGGCCGGCAATCTGCATTTGCGCCAATATCCAAAACGATGCATTTTCCTTTCCGAGTCGGGAAGAGGGCCGTCAAGGCAGGCCGCTGCACGCCTTTAATCCTGCCAAGGCCGCGCAGCGCATTGAACATCGCGCCGCCGGTGTTGCCGGCAGTCACGAACGCCTGGCCTTTGCCTTCTTTCACCAATTGAACCCCGACTGCCATGGAATTATCCGGTTTTTGGCGGGCAGATTCCACCGGTTTATCCCACATTTCAACCACTTCCGGAGCATGTACAATCGAGATCAGTGGGTTGTTGGGCGAAGCTTGTTCCAACTTGGGCCGGATCAGGTCTACATTTCCGACCAAAATTATCTGCTCCTTGACTTCTTTTACGGCTTCAATTGCGCCCAAAATCTCCGGATCCGGGTATTTATCGCTTCCCATTGCATCTAAAATTATTGTCATGATGACCTCTGAAAAACAAATTTTGCCTGCAAACTTGACATACCTCTATAGCCGATTATAATAGCTAAACTTCGCGCTGGTGCTGGAATTGGCAGACAGGCATGGTTGAGGGCCATGTGCCGCAAGGCGTGGGGGTTCAAATCCCCCCCAGCGCATTCTCTACAAAACCACTTCGGTGGTTTTTTTAATCCCAATGCAGCACCAATTCCGCATTGTGGTTTAATTTTTCCGCTGCCAGTTCTAACGAGACATTGAACAAACGGGCAATCTCCTCTACAGTATGCCTTACAAAGGCGGGTTCATTTCTTTTCCCGCGAGTCGGCTGCGGGGATAAATAAGGGGCGTCAGTTTCGCTGAGCAGCCTGTCCAGCCCGATTTCCAGCAGATTATCGCGCAGTGCCTGCGATTTGGGATAGGTGAGCATGCCGCTGACCCCAAACATAAACCCATGTTCCAGTCCCCATTTGCAGATCACGTCAGAACCGCTGTAGGAATGAAATATTCCCGGTTTTTGCGCCAGGGGATGATTATGCCTGATGAGGCAGATATACCAATCATCCAAAACCTGTATTATTTCCTGCGCCGAATCGCGCACGTGCAGGCAGACGGGAAGGTTGAACTCATCGGCAAGTTGCAGCATCGTTTTTAGAATTTCTGTCTGATCCTGCCGTGATGACCATTCGTGATAATAATCCAATCCGATCTCGCCGATAGCCGTGATACCCGGATTTTCAATCAGAATTTCTTTTATGCGAACGACTTCACCCTTATCCCGTTTGGAAGCATAATTGGGATGGATACCCACCGCGGGGAAAATCAAACCCGGGTACTGGCTGGCCAATTCAACAGCCTGGCGGCTGGTTCCCGCATCGACACCGGGAACCAGTATCTTTTCAACTCCAGCATCCAGTGCGCGGCTAACGGCGCGATCCAGATCGGAAGCGAAATCGTCCTGGTAGAGGTGGCAATGGGTGTCGGTAAGCGAAATCAATTAATGGATTCCCGCAATCTTCAAGCCGGTTTCCAGGATTTCACGTGTTTTGCCTTCATGCGTGGTTTCGCAATACACCCGCATCAACGGTTCGGTGCCGGAAAAGCGGATCAACAACCATCCGCCGTCCTCCAGGCTGAATTTAAAACCGTCGGTGGTGTTTAATCCGGTGACTTTTAGACCGGCGACTTTTTCCGGCTTTGCGGAAAGGATCTTCTGTTCGCGTTCCCTGCGATCACCCGAGAAACGCGAATCGACGCGGTCATAATAATGCGGTCCGACTTTATCGAATAATACATCGAGCAGTTCGGAGGGTTTCTTGTTCAATTGCACCATCATATCCAGGATGAACAAACCGGCCACAATGCCGTCTCGTTCGGGAACGTGACCGCGGAAGGCAAACCCGCCGGATTCCTCTCCACCGATCATGGCGTCAGTTTCAAGCATTTTGGGGGCAATATATTTGAAGCCCACTCCGGTTTCGTGAACCGGGACGTTGTACAATTTCCCCAATTTCTCCAACATTCCGGTGGTGGAAAGGGTTTTAACGATCGCTCCGCGCTGTTGCCGTACTTCCAGCAGATACAACGCCAGCAGCCCATAAACCTGCAATTGATTGATGAATTGCCCGCGCTCATCACCCAGGCCAAACCGGTCGGCGTCACCATCGTTGATCAGCAGCACATCGGCTGAACGTTTAACCGTTTCCCGCAAGCCGACATCGATGTTCGGCTGGATTGGCTCGGGGCGTTTCATCTCCGGAAAAATCGGATTGCGCTGGTTGTGGATCTCCTCGATGATCGTTTTTCCGCCGGAAAGGAGCATGGGAAACCAGCCTGCGCCGTTTCCCCACATGCAATCAACCAAAACTTTAAAACCTTGCGCCCTGATCGGATCAAAATCCAACAACGTGTGGATATGTTTTACATACGCCGGAATGGGATCGAATTCCTGAATCAGACCTTTGTTTTGGGCTTTATCTGCATCCATTGCGGCGATTTCGGAAGCCTGATCCGGGATGAGGCTTTCAATTAACGCCAAACCTTCAGGGGCTACAGCGCCGCCATTTTCATCGCGTACTTTGAATCCGTTATCAGTAGGCGGATTGTGGGAAGCGGTAATATTGATCGCTCCAATGGCTTTTTGTGAGATTACCGAATAAGAGATGACCGGTGTTGGTGTGGCATCATTGGTCAGAAAAACGCCAAAACCATTTCCAGCCAGCACCTCCGCAGCGGCTTTGGCGAAATATTCAGATAAAAAGCGTTTGTCAAATCCGATAATGATCTTATGATTGTTCAATTTCAGTGATTTTAAATAGGATGCATAACCTTGAGCGGCGCGCCTGACGTTATCGAATGTATATTCATCAGCAATTCTCGCTCTCCAGCCGTCAGTGCCAAAATTGATTTTCACGGACATTCATCCTCCAGAAAAATGATTTCTTGTTATTATATCAATCCGCAATACAATTGAGGTTGTTGCGTAAGAAGATGATGGTTACGACAAGCGGAAAATGAGAAAAGATGCCTGAAGGAATTGCACTAGCTTTCAGCGGTGGAGTAGATAGTACAATCGCTGCCATTCAGTTGGCCCGCGGCGGGCATGAGGTGCATGCGGTTTATTTCCGCATGTGGAAATGGCGGGGAGAGCAATACGACCATTCCGAAATCGAAAAACGGGCAGCTGAAATTTCCAAACTTGCCCCGCTTCATTTTGCTTCGATCGATGCCAGCCAGGCAATGGAAGGCATTGTCATCGATGATTTCCGCCGGCAATTAGCAGCTGGATTGACGCCCAGCCCGTGCGTACACTGCAACCCATTGTTAAAATTTAGATTGCTGGAAGAATACGCAAACAATCATGGACTTCAAAAGATCGCCACAGGCCATTACGCCCAGGTAAAAAGGGTAAATGAGGAGTACACCGGTTTGTTCCAGGCAGTGGACTTATCCAAGGACCAATCTTACATGTTGTGTTACCTTAACCAGGCAATCCTTTCCCGCACGGTCTTCCCCCTGGGCGCCACCGAAAAGAAAGAAAATAAGCGCATTGCAAAAGAACTGGGCTTATCCATTTCCGAACAACCGGAAAGCCAGGACCTTTGTTTTTTGAACCATTACGATTATGAAGAATTTTTGCAGCAAGCCTCCCCGGAAATTCTGATACCGGGTGAAATCACGGATTCCGCAGGAAAACTATTGGGCAAGCACAACGGTTTAGCGCTCTATACGATTGGGCAGAGAAAGGGAATCCGGATTGCTTCCAAAGAAGCTTATTACGTCATTTCCAAGGATGTTCCCAAAAACCGATTAGTGGTGGGTTATCTGGAAGAATTGGGAAAATCCCAAATGGTGGTCGAACAGGTAAACTGGATTTCAGGCAAGGATGTTGTAAACTTGAAGTGTGATGTTAAAATCAGATATCGTGCCAAAAGCGTCCCCTGCAAAATCAGCAAGAAAGATGGATCATTCACTTATCTTGTGCAGTTCGGGCAGAAAATGCGGGATATTACCCCGGGGCAGTTTGCGGTATTTTACCGGGATGATGAAGTTCTGGGAGGCGGAATGATCGCGAGGGCTGAATGAATTATGTTTAATGTTACTTTTCCAACGCTCATTTTAGGAAGTATTATTGCCGGTTTAATCGGGGCATTGATCCACCTGATCGCCGGCGGAAAATTGGTGCGGTTGATTTTCTGCATGGTATTTGCCTGGATCGGGTTTTGGGGCGGCAATTCACTGGCGCAGCGCTTTGGGTTGACCATCCTGACGTATGGGCAAATCAATTATGCCCCGGCCATTGCAGCCAGCGTATTAACCAGTTTGTTCGGTTACTGGCTTTCCGGCGAAAACACGGAATCCGAGGAATAAACTATTGCTGAACCAAATTGTGGATAATTCGTACGAAAAAGAAACCGCGCAGGCTGGCGATCTGGCGGCGCTGGCTTCCACCAAAACCAATTACTTCATTTTCAGGCTCGAACCGGGAGGGTTGTTTCAAACGCATCGCGGCGTAATTCCTCACGATCAATTGATCGGCATGAAATGGGGGAGTGAAGTCCTAAGTCACAAAGGAAGTCCTTTCTATCTCTTAAAACCTGGAATATACGAGATCCTTTCCACCACTAAACGCAACACGCAAATCATGTATCCGAAGGATATCGGTTTCATCCTGATGAAAATGAACATCGGACTCGGCACCAAGATGATTGAAGCCGGAACCGGGTCGGGCGGGTTCACACAAATCCTTTCTTTGATGGTTGGGAAAGAAGGACACATTTACAGCTACGAGCGGCGTGAAGAAATGACTAACCTGGCGCGGAAAAATCTCGCGAAAATTGGCGCGCCGGAAAACGTAACTTTTTACAACCGCGATATCGAAGAGGGGTTCGACCAAAAATACATGGACGCAGTCTTTTTAGATTTGCCCAATCCGTATGACTATTTAGCACAAGTCAGGTCGGCATTGGTTCCCGGCGGCCAATTCGGAACACTGCTGCCAACCACCAATCAGATCACCAAGTTATTATTGGAATTAAAGCGGAATGACTTTGAGTTTATAGACGTTTGCGAGATATTAATGCGGTTTTACCAGGCAGAAGCCGAGAAATTCAGGCCGGTTGACCGCATGGTTGCGCACACCGGCTACCTGATTTTCGCGCGGCCGGTTAATAGACTTGATCAATCAAATGAATGATGCCATCCTGGAAGAATTTGAAAGAAAACTGAGGAAACATCCTTGCCCTAACTGCAATAACAGCACTTCCTACCTGGAACACAACGCAGCAGTACTGGTGCCTTTTGCCTACCACCATTCAGAACTCGTGATCCTGTTCACACACCGCTCGCATACATTGGTCAGCCATCGCGGACAGGTTTCTTTCCCGGGAGGCATGCATGAGCCAACTGATCCAGACATGCAATCAACCGCTTTACGAGAAACCGAGGAAGAAATCGGCATTTCTTCCAAAAATATCCAAATTTTCGGCCAACTGGATTGCATACAGTCACATACCGGAATGCTAATATTTCCATTTGTCGGTTTTATCAAAGATCTAAACGGCCTTAACAAGAACCTGGACGAAGTCGAAAGAATATTCTGCATCCCTTATGCGTGGCTGAGCGATCCGCACAATCTGCATCAGGAAAACTATCGCCGCTCCAATGGCGAAATACAACGGGTATGGTCGTTTAATGATTATGATGGAGAGAAAATCTGGGGAATCACGGCGGAAATCACACGCCAATTGATCGAACTGTAGATATCAGATCCAATCATCCTGAAACAAGGTAGAAAAAGAGCGGAATATTGACTTCCGCTCTTTCTTTTTGAATCGGTAATGGGGAGAAAAAACTATTCTTCTTCGCCTTCTTCTTCCTTCTTGCCATGTTCGATGACTTCCGGTTCGGCAGCACCTTCGGCGCCTTCCACAACTTCCTCCACAATCGCTTCTTCTTTCACGGCTGAAACAACCACGACCAGGTCTTCAGGATTGGTCAGAAATTCAACGTTGGCAATGGCGGGAAGATCTTTTACATAAATCGCATCGCCAATTTCTTTGAGGGTTGATAGATCTACCGTGATAGATTCGGGCAAATCCTGGGGAAGACATTCCACCTCGATATGCTCGATTCCGGGGACAACCATGGCATCGTATTCCTTGAGGGCAGGTGATTCACCGGTCAGATTAATGCTGACGGCAGTGCGCAATTTTTCTTTCAATGAGACTGCCAGGAAATCGATGTGGATGATTTCGTTTTTGATGAAATCCTTCTGGATTTCTCTCACCAGCGTGGGTTGTTCTTTGCCAGCGAGATCGATGGTCAGGATGGTTGAGCTGGAGACCTTACCGAGCTTTGTGGTTGTTTCTTTACGGTCCAGAACGATGGGGGTGGATTCAATCCCTTTCCCGTAGATTACCGCCGGGAGTTTACCTTCACGCCTTAGAACTTTAACTTGCTTGCCGGTTAATTCTCTCTTTTCGGCCTTTAAAATAACTTTTTCCATATTATCCTTTCGCGCCTCTTGCCTTTTTCATCAAGGCTACCTTCGCTTTAAAATAGACACAGACGACGATTTTATCTATTTGCCGGTGTTTCGTCAAGATTGTAAATAATTTCAATAAATCGATTTAATACTGATCAATCTCAAGGCGACATTGTTCGCAGCGGGAAGACAAGGAGGATAATCGGCTGGCGGCATCGTTGAGCCGGTTTTCTTCAGCGCGGATGAATCGACTGTAAGGCTGAATGGTCGTATTGATATTTTCGATAATAACGTCCACCTGCCGGCTGAATTCCTCCAACATGCTTGCGGATAAACGACTGCGCAAATCGGCAAGGTTCCTGGAAAACTGGTTCTTGGTCTGTTTGCGCTTGGCCGGTAATATGAAGAAGCCTAAGGCAGCCGTCAGACCGGCCAGGAGGATGCCGGTCAAATCGGCAGAGGCGGTAGTCGCCATGGCGGTGATGATAGCCCCCAGACCTAAAGCGCTCACTTCAAGTGCCGCGGAGGTGGCGACAGCCGATTGCGCCTCTTCGGCGATCTGCGCCGCTTCGGCTTCTTTATCGAATGCTTCCACAATACGCTGCGCTTCGCGATTGATCGAGGTAATGATTTTCTGGCGTTCCAGGTTGATCTGCTGTGCGGCCGGATCATGCAAAACGCGATCCTGGTATTTTACGCTGCGCTCATTGATCTTGCGGGTAACGATTTGCCATTGTTTAATATCTTCATCCACCAACCAGTCGATGGAATTGGTGACCTTCTTGTCAATCTCGCGCGCGAGGTCTTTTACCACCATCTGGCTGAATTCATTTTTAATACGATCCTTATTTAAAAGATCCATGACACGATTCAACCGGAAGGTGTTATCGAAAAATTCAAGACCGCGTTTTTCGTATTCGAGCAGGGCATTATCGATTTCGGCGTAGCGGAATTTGAAAGATCGTAAGGTATCTTCCCGGAAGAGAGAAATTTGCCGATTAATATCATCCAACAGTCCAATATCCTCACGGATCATCTCTTTCTGTTCCGCATTCAGCTTGGCATATTTTCTGGTCAGATTTTCCAAAATTCCTAATGGGTTAAGCAATTTGAGTTTGAAACGATTGCGAGTATCCAGCGTCGTAAGGATGAAACTTTCAATTTCCTTCATTTGCGGTGATGATGATTTCGTTTCGGCCTTTATCCGCAATCCTTCTTTCGCGCTCACAATAAAGATATTCGGAACAATCCCCAGTAACTTGCCGGCATTGCTGCTGACAAATTCTTTCACCCTTTCCAAATCCTGTGTTTTTTCCACAATATCGCTTTTATTAATGATGATCACGATCTTCTTGCCCCAATCGCGGATACTCTCTAGGAATAGCCTTTCGCTTTCTGTGAATGGGCGGTCTACCGAGGTTATAAACAATACCAAATCGGAACGGGGGATAAAATCGCTGGTCAATCGCTCGTGTTCGCGCAGAATGGCATTGGTTCCGGGGGTATCCACAATGCTGATTTCTTCCAAAACGGGATTGGGGAGTTCAACCAACAGGTTCCCTTTATCGTCGCGCCGTATAGCCCGATGTTCATTGAAGCGTAAAATCGTGATATCCGCTGTGGTGGGCGTCACGCCGGTATCAAGGACAGATTCTCCCAGCAAGGCATTGATAAAGGCAGATTTGCCGGAATTGAATTCCCCCGCCACAACCAATAAAAAGAGATCGTCAATCTGAAAGAGCAAATCATCCAGCAATGCCAGGTCTTTGGATTCGCCACGGGCTTCAACCAGGAATTGTTTTTCCTGGATCAGGAGCGATTTGATTTGTTCTATTAATTTTTGGCGGGGCTTTTTAAGATTTTCCATGGTTTTCTTGCATTATATCATCCAGGTATTATCGAAATTATTTTACAGAAAAGTAAAAGAACGTAATTAACTTGCATTATAGATACTGTTGTTATATAGTTTCTATAGACCAAAAACAGAAAAGGAGGATCTAATGAAAGTCAGCAAGAAATGCATGATAGCTCTCGCAATATTGTTACTGGCAAGTCTCGTGTTAACTGCGTGCAAGCCTAAATGGGATGCAGAATTGGGAACGGAAGAGAACCCGATCATCTTCGTGGCAGTACCTTCCGGTGAAACCGAACGGGTGCTGGCCGGGTTCGATAAGATGGCTGATCTGCTGTATCAGTCCACCGGCCTTGTGATCAAACCCTTCGTGGCCACCAGTTACGCCAGCGCGATCGAAGCGCTTTGCCAGGATCCGCCAAAAGCTCACATGGCATCACTGGCAACTTTCTCATATATTCTTGCTTCCGAAAAAGGCTGCGCTGAGACCGCCCTGGTTTCCACACGCTACGGCAGCGCATCTTATAATGGACAATTCATAGTCAGGGCCGACGATCCAGCGGACAGCATTGACGACCTGAAGGGATATACCTGGTGCGTATCAGAAGCGTTCAGCACCAGCGGCGTGGTGATCCCTAAGATCATGTTCCAGGGCGTAGGGATCAACCCGGATACTGACCTGGGTGAAATGGTGGAAGCCGGTTCGCATGAAGCGGCTGCGGCTGGCGTTTACAATGGCGACTGCCAATTCGCAACCACTTACGTTGACGCGCGCACCCGCATCGAGGAAGATTATCCTGACATCATGGAAAAGACTAAAGTTATCGCCATTGAACCGGATATCCCGAATGATGGTATTCAATTTGTCAAAGGTTTCCCCGCGGAAACCAAAGAGAAATTGGTCACTGCCATCCTGGACCTGTTCAACACCGAGGAAGGCCTGGCTGCCATGGATGAGGCCTATCAGTGGAGCGGCATGGAACGCCATGATGATACGTTCTATGATCCTTTCCGCCAGATCCTGGACGCAGCCGGAGTTTCTGCAGAGGACTTAGCCAAAGAATAAAACCCGCGTAAATATGGGTTCTGATTAGTTCAAACAAGAAGGGAAAGGCGGTTGAGCTGTCTTCCCCTTCTTTGCAATTCGTCACGGGGATAATGGTTTTCTGATTTTGTAAACAGCCGGCTATTATATAATCTGATTAAACGGGATTTGAGGTAAAACGAATGCTCCAGGTAAGAAATCTAACCAAAATTTACGGCGATGGAACTGTAGCCCTGAAAAACGTCAGTTTTGAGGTGCCGGATGGCGAGTTTTTGGTCATTATCGGACTCTCCGGTTCAGGGAAGTCTACTTTGCTGCGTTGTATCAACCGCTTGATTGACCCGACTGAGGGAGAGATCATCTGGAATGGGGTTGACTTATGCGCGTTGAAAGGGGAAGAATTACGTAAGGTGCGCCGGAAGATTGGCATGGTTTTCCAAAATTTCAATTTGGTCAAACGTTCTTCCGTATTCGCGAATGTCATGTCTGGACGCTTGGGCTATGCAGGTACACTCGCCAGCATGTTCGGTAAATTTGATCAATCCGACCTGGAAATGGGCCGCGGTGTGGTCGAACGATTGGGAATTAGCGACCAGATGCACAAACGAGCAGATGAATTGAGCGGCGGTCAACAGCAGCGGGTAGGTATCGCGCGAGCATTGATGCAGGAGCCCGAAATGATCCTGGCCGACGAACCGGTTGCCAGTTTGGATCCGGTGCTGGCGCACTCGATATTAAAGACATTGGAGAAATTAAATCAGGAAGACAAAATCACTGTTCTTTGCAGCTTGCATTATCTCGACCTGGTGCAGCGGTATGCCACCAGCGTGATCGGACTGCGGCTGGGAGAGATTGTCTATCAAGGCTCCAAAACAGACATCAGGAAAATGACAGACGAGCAATTCAAGGATGTATATGGCGCTGAAGCCGAACGTATTGGCGCTTCAATTGAGGGCGGTTCATAGGAAAAAGAGGATTCGAAAATGCAAGCCAGAAAAACTGTGCAAAAAGAGCAGAAGAACAGCCTGGTGCCGCCGCTCACCGCGGCTATTGCGTCGTGTGTTGTTCCCGGATTGGGGCAGATGCTGGCAATCGCGGTTCACCGCGGCATCATTATTTTAATCAGCCTGGTTTCATCGATCGGACTTTTAATTTGGCGAATATATGAAGCAGGGAAACGATATTCCGACTGGAAGACCATTATTCAAAAAGCTTACTATCTGAATCCATTTCTCTACGTCATTACCGCGCTGATTATCATTGGCTATATTCTGAATATAGTGGATGCTTATCAGCAAGCCAAACCGCAAAGATCCAAAGCCACCGGCATGATCTTCGTGATCTTGCTGGTATTCTTTTTCCAGGGTTGGGAGATTGGCGGCATCGATATGGGCAGCCTGTTTGCTGACGCGGACGAAGCGGTGCCGGCCTTAACCAGGGTGATGTGGCCCTGGGACAAAGCAATTTCACACCCTGAAGAATACCGAACGACCTACGTTGAGGTACAATCGCCCTGCACGGAAGAACCATACCCTTCAGGCGAGGTCAAAGAGGACGAACCTTACCTGATAGCTGATCCAACCTGCGGCGATCCCTCAGTGGTTGAGAAATCATTGGGCACCGAATTCCACCTGATTGGCCGCAATTTCATCCCCGGCAACACGATCGAAATATGGTGGAAAGATCCGATCAACAATGAGTTCCACCATCGCGTGGGCGGGGATTACCTGATCATAAAACCGGATGAAAATGGCAGTTTTGACGTGTCGGTAATCATGCCATATCGAACCATTCCGCCGGTGGCAGGGGAGGCGCCGAAAACCTGGCAAATCCAGGCGCGCCAACTGGTCAGCGTGGGCGGCGCTCAAACCAGCCAGGAGTTGAAGCTGGCGGTCGAAAAAATGATCGAGACCATTTTTATTGGAATGATGGCAACCTTCTTTGGTATCATCCTGGCTATCCCAGTCAGCTTTATTGCTGCGCGCAACCTGATGTCGCATTCACCGTTAACCCTGGCGATCTATTACATCGTCCGCACCATCCTTAATATCATCCGCGCCATCGAGCCATTGATTTGGGCGATCATCGCCGTGATCGTGGTGGGATTAGGGCCATTTGCGGGCATCCTGGCTTTGACGCTGCATTCGCTGGCTGCATTGGCCAAGATGTACTCTGAAGCAATCGAGAGCATCGATCCCGGGCCGATCGAGGCGGTGCAGGCAACCGGGGCGAACTGGTTCCAGGTGATCAGCTATGCCGTGATCCCCCAGATCATCCCGCCATTCGTGTCTTTCACGATTTACCGCTGGGACATCAATATTCGCATGTCCACAGTAATCGGGTTCGTGGGGGGAGGCGGCATCGGCTTCCTGCTGGCGCAATGGATACGGATTCTGGATTACAAGGCAGCCGGTATCGCGGTGTGGTTCATCGCGATCACGGTAGCCGTTCTCGATTTTGCCAGCGCTGAAATTCGCGAGCGTTTTGTGTAACAATCCTTTAAAATAAATCACTGAAAGGCCGGATGTTCAAAAATACCGGCCTTTATAAATGAACTGCGCATAGGTATAGTTTCTTGCGATTATACAATCCGCAAGCGGGCAGGGGAGAATTTATTTCTGAGTTAGGGATTGAGATTTCAACTTCCACAATTGGGCCAGTGAAAAACGAAGGCGTTTCCCTAATTCCTCATTCATTTTTGTGGTTACGTCATCATAATTGTAAAAAACTACAAAGGGGACTTCGTGTTTGTTGATGGTGATCAGCCCCTGGTTGCCATGGGCGATCTCGGAAAAATCACATTCGCGATATAAGAATTCCATTTTTTCATCCGGAAGGCTGTGTTCCAGGATGGATTCGGGATGCTGCGGGTTGAAACGTTTGCGGTTTTTTCGCAGTGATTCTTCCCAGGGGACATCTACATACATGATCGCAAGATTTTTCAGTATGGCGTCACTCAACAGCGAGAATGCGCGACGGTATCCGCCATGCTGTTTGCCGCGGGAAAATTCAATGATGGTCGTATATCCGCTCTCAATATCGCTATCTTTCAGGGATTTTGCGTACTCCAGATTGATCAATTGAATCAATAGATCCCAATAAATCTCATCTTTAAAATAACCATCCCGATCGGTGAACAGCCGCTCTTTCCCCATACTTTCCAGCAGATCGTCCTCCTCAAACCAGCGCCAGAGAAAAGGGAAATCGTCGATCACATTGATCTGCCCGATATGGTATTCTTTGCTGCGTACAGAATCCTCGATCTTATTGGCGAGATACTCGATGATCTCGCTCTTGCCGGCCGCAGGCCGGGCAACCAGCAAAACCAGCGGCAAAATGTCATTATTGCCCATATTTAACCTCCTTGTGAATCTTCAAACACTTCCCAGTAACCTCGATCGAGTTCATCGTCGGAAAGATGCGCGTAACGCTGCGTTACGGCAATATTTTTATGCCTGGCGAGGTTTTGCGCTAATTTCAAATTCCCGGTACTGGTCAGCACACGGGTTACAAAAAAGTGACGGAAGGAGTGGGGGGTGATGGTTCCCACTGCCTCAGGCCCCAAAATGGCTTCCACCCATTCAGCGACAATATTGCGCCCCGTAGTCGGCGTGATGGGTTTAATTTTCTCTCCAGCGCCTTTGTCATGGCGGGCAAACAATGGCAGGGCGCCCAAGGGTTTATGAGATTTGCCATCGAAGATGGAACGCGCCTGTATATAGTCTTTAATCGCTTTTTGCGAACGCCGGGAAAAACGAACCACAGCCTGGCGGTCGCCTTTGCCGATTACCATGGCTTTGCCTTCGTTCCAGTCCAGGTCGCCGCGGCGTAACCCGCAGGCTTCATGCACGCGCAATCCCGTATCAGCCAGGGTTATCAGAAAAGCTTTATCCCTTAATGCGCGTAGATAATCGTTTTCATCCTCCGACCTTTGGATTTGCATGCTCTCCAGATGGTCCAGAATTTTTTGAATGGCATTAGCAGGGAACTGCGGCAGGCGTTTTCCCGGTTTGCGCGTTC
>ENA-UOYA01002341-UOYA01002341.1-activated-sludge-metagenome-genome-assembly--contig:-NODE-2341-length-18387-cov-10.086243_pt1 | contig 18387 bp, 19 predicted proteins | sample MGYA00238163_ERZ764804 | MGnify/ENA primary metagenome ERZ764804 (study PRJEB28919, sample SAMN05720223) | activated sludge metagenome | isolation source: Anaerobic digester | place: Hong Kong... | reverse complement strand
GTTTATTGCGCTCTATCAGCAATCCTTGGAGGTTTTACCTATAAGGTCGAGAATGTTTTCAAATTTGAATTCCAAAAGGATTTCCTTCTTAATCACGTCTCTTAAGACCCTCTCGACGCTTTTGTCGATGCAGATAAGCTCCTTCAGTTTATCGCCGCATCCGGTTTTGATGACCTCCTGGATTTTTTCCACCTCGGCGTTCATGATGTGCGCGAGGCTAAGCTCCTCAAGAGCGACGGACGCGAGCAGGAGTTTAATGGATTCCTCCATGGATATATCGATCTGGGGCTTTATATCGGGAATCGTGGGCATACTCATAAAAGCTCACCTCCTTCCATATTATAATTATGCGATGCGGTTTATCCTATAACGGTGAAAGCCGTGCCGCTACCGCGCGGCCCGACCCCGGCGGGGCACAGCGGGCAAACACACGTTTTTTTGGCGAAAAACGAGGATTATGGTTTACAAAAATTACTAAAGGTGATATAATAATACAGCCTTCGGGCAAACCGGCATACATATGGAGAGATTTTATGGACAGTGCAAAAGGAAAAAGCCCCGGCATAAAGACAGCGCAGTCGCCGGACGAGCTTGAGTCAAACGCCCTTGTAACAGCGGTGATGGGCCTTTTGTGCGCGGCGGCGCTCGTATACCTGTTTGTGCCGTTTTTTTCGGACTTTGTTTCAAAGCCCGATTTCAGCGGGCTTGATATACCCGACAATGCTTACGTGTCAAACAATTTCACCGTCAAGGAAAACGGCGGCTTTTTCGCGGTGCCGTGCGGCAGCAGGATTAAAGCCGAGGTCTATATGCGGCAAATAAACAGCGTCGATAAGCTGTGGCGCGGACACAACGCCCGCGTTTTGGTAGAAGATAGCAGCTCCTTCGCCGCCAAGGCCGAAAACGTCTCCGCGCGCTGGAGCGATACGATACACAACAAAAGCGTCGTCCGCGATACCGTCTGTCCCAAGCTTGAGGCGGAATTTACGGTGGACAAGCGCCATGTGGGAAAATGGCTGAACGTTTGTGCCTTGATGGATGTGGTATACCCCGTAAAAGCCGGCGGTTCCTATGACAACAGGACGGAGCATATGTCGTCAGAGTTTAAGGTCTACGTCATCTCCCTCGACGATTTCCGGAGGGAGAGCTATATCAACTGGATGCTTTTCTATAAGTGCCGGCCGGCGTACTTCGTAGCGGCGGCAGCCCTGTTCGCGTTTATGTTCATCTGTTTTTACCGCGCGCTTCGCTCCTTCAAAAAAAGCAAGGCGCTAAGGGAACAGCAGGAGGCCATCCAAGGCAGACGGGCGTCGTGACATATCCTTTTTATAGCCCGTGTAAAAAATGGGACGGCATACCGAATTATTTTTCGTGCGGCGGGGGATGATAGTAGCGTCAAATCCACACGAAAAAGGGTAACGGTATGTCTTTGAAATCCGCTAACAGGCTTATAAACGAACACTCCCCGTACCTTCTCCAGCACGCGTATAATCCCGTGGACTGGTACCCGTGGGGCGAGGAGGCCTTTGCAAAGGCAAGAGCCGAGGATAAGCCGGTTTTCTTATCGGTCGGCTACTCCACCTGCCACTGGTGCCATGTCATGGCGCGCGAATCCTTCGAGGACGCGACGGCGGCGGCCATGCTAAACGACGCGTTCGTCTGCGTGAAGGTCGACAGGGAGGAGCGCCCCGATATAGACGCCGTTTATATGTCGGTGTGCCAGGCCATGACGGGGTCGGGCGGCTGGCCGCTCACCATTGTCATGACGCCCGACAAAAAGCCCTTTTACGCCGCGACCTATATTCCGAAGACTTGGCGCTACGGCATGCCGGGGCTTTTGGAGCTTGTGCCGAGGATATCGGGGCTGTGGCGCGGCAGCAGGGAAAAGCTTTTAGAGTCGGCAAAAGAGATAAGCGTCTTCATAAGGGAGCGGGCCGACGAGCAGCAAGCTCCCGCCGAGCCTTCAAAAAGGCTGCTGCGGCAGGGGCGCGATTTTTTTGCCGAAAGCTTCGACCGCGAAAACGGCGGCTTCGGCGCCGCGCCCAAATTCCCGACTCCGCACAACCTTTTGTTTCTCCTGCGTTATTATGAGCTTGAAAAGGATGAAGAAGCCCTCGCGATGGCCGAAAAAACGCTCGAGCAGATGTACAGGGGCGGCATATTCGACCATATAGGCGGCGGCTTTTCGCGGTATTCCACCGACAAAAGGTGGCTCGTGCCGCATTTTGAGAAGATGCTCTACGACAACGCTTTGCTGACGCTCGCCTACGCCGAAGCCTACCGTGTCACCAAAAGAGAGCTGTACGCGCAGGCGGCCCGCAGGACGGCCGTGTATGTCCTGCGCGAGCTGACCCATGCCGAGGGAGGCTTTTTCTGCGGGCAGGACGCCGACAGCGACCACGAGGAGGGCAAATATTACGTGTTCACCCCCGGCGAGATACGCCATGTGCTCGGCCCGGAGGACGGCGCGCGCTTTTGCGAATGGTACGGCGTCGACGCCCGCGGCAATTTTGAGGGCAAAAGCATCCCAAACCTGCTTGGAAACAGCCGGTTCGAGCATACTTACGAGATGGCGGCGCCCCTTTGCGCTCGGCTTTATGATTACCGCATTAAAAGGGCGAGCCTTCTTAAGGACGACAAGGTGCTCGTCTCCTGGAACGGGCTGATGATAGCCGCCCTCGCCGCCGCTTATCGCGCGCTGGGAGACGGCGCGTATCTCGACGCGGCGAAAAAGGCCGCCGACTTTATAGAGCGGCGGCTTATAAGGCCGGACGGGCGGCTTATGGTGCGTTGGCGGGACGGACACGCCGCCGGCGCCGGCATTATAGACGATTACGCGTTTTACGCCTTCGGGCTTTTAGAGCTGTACCGGGTAAGCCTCGACGCCGGGTATTTAAAACGCGCCGCCGATGTGGCGGGCCTTATGATGGAGGATTTTTTCGACGCCGAAAACGGCGGGTTTTCCCTTTACGCGCGGGGCGCGGAGGAGCTTATCAGCCGGCCGAAGGAGCTGTACGACGGCGCTATGCCCTCCGGCAACGCCGTAGCCGCCCTGGTGCTCGTACGCCTGTCCGCGCTGACGGGCGAGCCGGTCTGGGCGGACAGGGCAGACAGGCATATGCGTTTTCTGGCCGGCAATATCAAGGAATATCCGTCGGGGCACAGCTTTTCGCTTTACGCCATGGCCGAGGCGCTATGCCCGGCGCCGGTCCTGGTGTGCGCGGCGAAAAACACCCCCGGCGGCGACACGCTCAAAAAGCTAATCCGCGCCGAAAAAGACGGGGTGGGACTGGCGGTTCTCGTAAAGACGGCGCAAAACGGCAGCACACTGGAAAGCGTGGCGCCGTTTACGGCGGCATATCCGGCGAATAACGGCGCAGCCGAGTATTACCTGTGCAAAAACGGCGCGTGCCTCGCGCCCTCTAAGGACCTCGACGCGCTGCTCAAAGACCTTTAACGTAAGACGGCTCCCCTTGATTTGGAGAGCCGTTTTTGCGCTTACCGGTTGACAGAGTCAAGGTAGTTTTGCAGTATGATGCAGGCCGACTGGGTGTCCACGGCGGCCTTTCTTTTTTTGCCCCTTATGTTTGCTTCATTGAAATAGGCGTGGGAAAGCACGGTGGTGCACCGTTCGTCAAACAGCACCACCTCAAGGCCTGTAAGCTGACGAAGCCGCTCTCCGAGCGAGCGGGCTTTCGCGGCGCGCTCGCCTTCGTCCCCGTTCATATGCCGGGGCAGGCCCAGCACTATGAGGCCGCCGTCAAGCTCGCGGACACGCTGCGCTATCCTCTGCGCCGCGAGCTCGGGGTCGGACGCCGTGACAGTGCCCGCCGGGCCGGCGAGCCTTGCGGTGGGGTCGGACACAGCAAGCCCCGTTCGCGTATCGCCGTAATCGACGCCGACTATTCGCACGCAAAAGCCTCCTTATACTAAATTCCATTTAAAATGGGGTAAAGGCGATTTCCCATACTACGATTATAGCCTCTGCGGCACGTTTATGCAACGGTTATTTACCTAAGGGCACGCAAATCCGGCTTCGACAGGATGTGCGCGCGCATGCCAGCATATTTTTATTTTCTTCACGAGGGTATGACATTATTTTAAGCCTGTCTGCCATATAATAGAAACAAGCAGTTTATATCTGCGTTTTTAGCGGGTGGTGGAAATGCGGCAGACGGTTTACATAGACCTTTATTTCGTCATCAACTTTATCGTGGACTGGTTTATCCTTATGGTCGCCGCCGATCTGCTGCGCGTAAAACCGGCTTGGTGGAGGCTTCCGGCTGGTGCAGTCTTAGGCTCGCTCGGCGCCTGTCTTCTTTTCGTCCTGCCGCCCGTGCATTTTCTGGCGGTGACGGCGCTTGAGCTGGCGGTTATGCTCTGCGTAAACCTCATAGCGTTCGGATACCATACCCTTTGGGGCTTTTTGAAAAGCCTTTTCGTAATACTCGTAGTAACCGTAATATTCGGCGGCGTGATGCTGCTGCTCCAGTACCATACCGCGGCGGGAGCCGTAATGGTGGCCGCGGGAGGGGCTGTCTATTTCGATATGCCCTTTTTATGGTTTATCGGCTTTTCGGCGGCGGCGTGGCTTGTCGTCCACGGGCTTATACGCCTTTTGTCGTGGTTTCGCAGAAACGACGTCATATACGCGGTTAAAATCACAGTCGACGGGTGCAGCACGCAGGCCCACGGTTTTCTCGACACCGGCAACCAGCTTTTCGACCCCCTTACCAACGCGCCGGTGATGATAGCGGAATACGCCGCCGTGCGAACCCTTTTGCCGCCCGAGGTGCGCATATGCTACCGCGAGGGCATGGCGTGCGCGGCCTTGGCCGAAACAATAGCGGGCAGCAGCTTCGCCCGGCGCTTTCGCGTCGTCGCCTGCCGGGGCGCGGTGGGAGGCGGCGAGATGCTGCCCGGCTTTGTGCCCGACGCCGTGGAGATTATCACAAAAAAAGGCTCCAGAAGGCTGGGACCGGCGGTCATCGGCGTCACGAGGCAGAGCCTGTCGGAGTCCGGCCAGTACCATCTGCTGCTAAACCCCGCCCTTATGTGAGGCCGGGCGGGCACAGTAAAAAGCGCGTCTTATGAGGAGTGACGAGCATGCGACTGATGAAAAAGCTTGACAAAAAAAGGCTGCTGGTGCGCTTAAGGCTGTGGCCGGGTATGCTCGCGTGGCTTTTTAAGAGGATATATTACATAAACGGGACCGACGTTCTGCCCCCTCCGCTCTCGGCCGAGGAGGAGACGGTCTACCTGTCCCGACTGTCGGTCGACGACCCGGAGGCGCGCCGCGTGCTTGTGGAGCGCAACCTGCGGCTGGTGGTGTATATCGCCAAAAAGTTCGAAAACACCGCCATAGACGTCGAGGACCTTATATCCATAGGCACCATAGGCCTGATAAAATCGGTAAACACCTTTTTGCCCGATAAAAACATAAAGCTTGCCACCTACGCGTCGCGCTGCATAGAAAACGAGATACTGATGTTTCTGCGCAAAAACACCTACCTGCGCTCGGAGGTGTCCATCGAGGAGCCGCTTAATGTGGACTGGGACGGCAACGAGCTTCTGCTGTGCGATATTTTGGGAACCGAGAGCGACGTGGTGCACAAAAACCTGGAAAGCGAGACCGAAAGGCAGCTTCTGGAGGCGGCGCTCGGCTGTCTTAACAGCCGCGAACGGCGCATCATACAGCTGAGGTTCGGCCTTAGCGGCGGCCGCGAGCAGACCCAAAAGGAGGTGGCCGACGAACTGGGAATCTCCCAGTCGTATATCTCCCGCCTTGAAAAAAAGATTTTACAAAAGCTCAAAAAAGAAATAAATAAAATGGTGTGACATAGAATAATCCCATTCCCCGGGGCAATACTTTAAATGAGTTTAGCGCCGGAAGGGGATGGATGACATTGTACAACAAGGTGGAAATCTGTGGCGTCAACACGGCAAAGCTGAAGGTACTGAGCAACGATGAAAAAAAGCTTCTTCTGGACGAAATCAAAAAGGGGGACATGAAGGCGAGGGAAACCTTTATAAACGGAAACCTCAAGCTGGTGCTGAGCGTCATACAGCGCTTCACCAACCGCGGGGAGAATATGGACGACCTGTTCCAGGTAGGATGTATCGGCCTTATCAAGGCTATCGACAATTTTGACACCAGCCATGACGTTAAGTTTTCCACCTATGCAGTCCCCATGATAATTGGCGAGGTGCGCCGGTATCTGCGCGACAACAACGTAATACGCGTGTCGAGGTCCATGCGCGACACCGCCTACAAGGCCCTCTCGGCAAAGGAAAAGCTTATGTCGGAGCTGTCGCGCGAGCCCAATGTGGACGATATCGCAAAGGAGCTGGGGATTGCAAAGGAGGAGGTCGTCATGGCTATGGACGCCATTGTCGACCCCGTATCGCTGTTTGACCCGGTGTATACCGACGGAGGCGACTCCATCTACGTGATGGACCAGGTCAGCGACCGGCAGAATATCGACGACAACTGGCTTGAGGAAATATCCTTAAGGGAGGCCATCAAGCGCCTGTCCGACCGGGAAAAGCGCATCCTTTCGCTGCGGTTTTTCGACGGAAAGACCCAGATGGAGGTAGCCAATGAGATAGGCATATCCCAGGCGCAGGTCTCAAGGTTGGAGAAAAACGCCATAAACCAGATTAAAAAATATATATAAATACTGCGGCCATCAGGCCGCGCTTACATAGCCACCGTCCGGAGCCGGGGCGGTTTTTTAATGTGGGCTGTCGCAGCCGCCTTTCTGACCTCTGACCTCCGACCTCTAAAAGGGCGGCTGTCAAGCCGCCCTTTAACGCTACTGGGACGAGAATTTGCTTTTGGCCTGCATGATTTTCTGAGGTTCGGCGTTTTGCACCTGGTACCAGCCGTGCGACTGAAGCTCGTTGAAAATGTCCGCCTGTATGGCGTGCTCGTCGTTGAGAATGCTCATCATGTCGTTGCGCAGGCTGCTGTTGACGCATTCGTTGGCGTAGGTGTTATAGGAACTGGTGATATATTTCTGCGACGCCAGGGAGTCGTTGATAAGCTCCTTGTCCCCCATGCGGCCATGAACCTGATTTTGCATAACGGTTTTCCTCCTATCCTAAATAATTCATAAGCTTGTTGAAATGCTGCTGATGCTTGCCCGCTATTTGCTGGCATTTGGTTTTGAGCGTCGGGTCGGTGCAAAGCTCGGAATACGAGTTGAACTTTTTGATGAGCACCTGTTCCATGCTGAGTTGGTCCTCAATGGCGGAAAGCTCCTTGGTGGTGATGTTTGCATGCATATTCTGTTCCTCCTTTGTTTTGTGGATTTGCCGCGCTTTCTTAGCGGTATATTCCGGAAAGAGTTCACGTAAAAAACCGGAAAGCCGCGTGCCTTGCTTTCCGGTTTTAATTTATGTAGTTTTTGCACAAATATTCGGGTTTAAATTGCCTTGTAAAATGCCAAAAATATGCCAAAACAGGGGCGCCGCGCGGCGCGCTTGGACAAGAGCCGGCGTGCCGCGCAAAGTTTACGCGCCCCCGATATTTTCCGCCGGCCGAAGGCCGAAGCTTACGAATAAAGCATTATCCACGCTCTGCATTGCGATGCTGTCAAGACGCCCGATTTTTTCCTTCAGCCGCTTTTTGTCTATGGTCCGTATCTGCTCGAGAAGAATCACGGAATCCTTGGTAAGGCCGAACTGGTCGGCAGGTATTTCGATATGCGTCGGCAGCTTTGCCTTGTTTATCTGGCTCGTGATAGCCGCCGCTATCACAGTGGGGCTGTAGCGGTTTCCGAGATCGTTCTGTACGATAAGTACAGGGCGTATGCCGCCCTGCTCGGAGCCTACCACAGGGCTTAAGTCAGCGTAAAAAATATCCCCTCGTCTTACGATCACAGGCGTCACTCTCCGCAATAAATTGCAAATAAGCAGAGAATGCCTCGCAGTCAGGACAAACACCCGACTCGGCAAGCTCTATATTTATTCTTGCCATATCCAGGTGTCCTTTAATCATGTAAAGGACAATTTTTCTGTTTTTAAGGCAGAATTTTTTTCCAGAAAGCATTGCCATAAGGCTACCCCCCGCATTTCATTTTATCTAAACAGGCGGACGGTTGACAACAAGGAGCTTATTTACATTATAACGCAAAAAAACAGGCTTGGCAACACGGAAATTGTTGGGCTATAGGAGATAGCTGAAAAAGCCGGTTTCTTTGTCGCCGCGGCAGTAAAGACGGGGCACGCGCTTGCCGACAAGACACACTACCTCGTAACTTATGGTATCCATTTCGTCGGCCAGCTCCTCGACGGGCAGCACGTCGGCGCCGTCGCGCCCGAAAAGGGTGACCGTCTGCCCCTCCCGGACAGGGATACCTGTGACATCGGCCATGCACTGGTCCATGCACACGCGGCCTATAACGGGCGCACGCCGCCCGGCTATGAGCACGCTGGCGCGGCCCGACAGACGGCGCAGGTATCCGTCGGCATACCCAACGGGCAGGGTTGCGACGACAGTCTTGCGCTCTGTCTTGTGTATAAGCCCGTAGCTGAGAAAGACGCCGGCATCCACCTCCTTGACCATGGCGGCGACCGTCTGCAGCGACATGGCGGGGACGAGGTCAAGGCCTTCGCGCCGGTCGCGGGACGGGTACATGCCGTATATTATAAGGCCGGGGCGCACCATGTCGAGGTGCATTTTGGGGAAGTTTATGATGGCGGCGCTGTTGCAGCAATGGCGGAGCGCAAAGCGCACGCCGCGGCGCTCGAGGCCGTCCATCACGGCGAGGAAATTGTCGAACTGCAAGCGGGTGTAATCGCTTTTCTTGTCGTCCGAAACGGCGAAATGGGTGAAGATGCCCTCGCAGTAAAGCCCGGGCAGCGACGCGGCCTCTGTCATCTCGTCGATCGAGCGGGCGATGTCCCTTGGCGACTGGCACATAAAGCCCAGCCGCGTCATGCCGGTGTCGGCCTTCAGGTGGACGCGGATGGTCTTGCCGGCCTTTACGGCGGCGGCGCTTAAGTCCTTCGCGTAGCCGAGCGAGAATACGGTCTGTGTCACGCCGTGCTCGGCCACCAGCGGCATGCCCTCGGCCGGGGTGTAGCCGGCGATGAGCAGCGGCGCATCTATGCCGGCGCGGCGAAGCTGCAGCGCCTCGTCTATACTGGACACGCCGAAGTATTCCACGCCGCAGGCGGCCAGCGCGCGGGCGACCTGTGGCGCGCCGTGGCCGTACGCGTCGGCCTTTACCATGGCCATGATTTTGCAGCCGGGCGCTATAAGGCGCCGGATGGCCTTGGCGTTATGCTCCACGGCGTCCAAGTCTATCTTGGCCCAGGTGCGCCTGACAAAATCCACGTCCGTCATATTACGGGCTTCTCTCGCGGCCCCGCGCCAAAGGCGCGGCGGTGCGGGCAGTTTGCCCTCGTCCCACCTTTCGACATTTTCTTCGGGCAAGGGTGACCCTCGCAGATATGCAGATATATCATAAATCCGCTAAGCTAATATATAAACTCAAAGGAATGAAGCTCCAGCTTGAGCGCGTCGCCCCGCTCCACCGTCACATTCAGGGGCAGATAGGAAGCCGCGTCCAGCTTGAGGAAAAGCTTGATGCCGCCCGGCTTCTCAAAGGCGAGGGTGACGACGCCCCCGTCCCTGCTGCCGTCGGCCGCTTCAAGCTGTCCGTCCAGCACCTGCAAAAGCAGCATGACATTGCTCACAAAGGCGCTGATATTGTCGGGCAGCTCGTCGTATCGGGCGATCAGCCCCAGGTAGGTCACCGTAAAGCCGTCGCCCGTCGTCTTCACATTAAGCCCGCTTAAGATGGCGGGGCTTGTCATGGTAAGCTCGAGGGTATCGGGTTTTGTGCGCACAAGCTCGGCTTTGTACACGGTGCCCTGCAGGGTGACCTCCACCTCGCATTTGTAGCCTTTAGCGTCCCTGTATTTTTCGGTAATCCTTTCGTTTTCCCGCCGGTTCCCCCCACCCGGCCCGCCGCGATGCTTAACAAGGTATACCGCCAGCGGAATGCCCAGGGCGATGGCCAGCACGACGACGAAGACCACCGTTTTTTTCAGAGTATCACCTCCTTTTCCATCTCGCGCAGCACCGAGCAGGCCTCGTAAGGCAGCTCGGAGGGCAGCGCGCCGTAGCTTGACAGGCGCTCCGACAAGCGGTCGCCCGCCTCGCCGTGAAGCCAGACAGCAAGCCGCGCCGCGCTTTCAGGCGGCAGCCCCTGCGCCGCGAAGGACGCTATCATGCCGGCCAGCACATCGCCGCTGCCGCCCTTTGCCAGCCCGCTGCCGCCCGTGGTGTTGACGAAGGCGCGCCCGTCGGGCAGGGCTACCACGGTGCCCGCGCCCTTGAGGCACACCGTGCAGCCGGCGCTTTTGGCAAAGGATACGGCCGCGCCTATACGGTCGCGCTGCACGGTGTGCGTGTCGCAGCAAAGGAGCCTTGCCATCTCGGCAGGGTGGGGCGTGACGATAATCCGCCGGCCTGTGCCGTTCAATCTATTTATATTCCGGGAAAGATGGGTTATGCCATCCCCGTCCACAATGAGGGGTGTCTTTGCGTTTTGGAGCACGTACTCCGTGAGGGCAGCGGCGTCCTCGGAAAGCCCGATGCCGCAGCCTAAAAGCGCCGCGTCGGCGCGCCCCAGCGCCCGGCCCACCTCGTCGAGGCCGCCGGCCCATCCGTTTTCAAGCGGCGTGAAGAGGGCCTCGGGATGCCGGCAAAGCGCGCCCGCGCACACCGACCTTGCAGAGCACAGGTGGGTAAGCCCCACGCCGGTGCGCAGCGCGCCCGAAAGGGCTAAAAGAGCGGCGCCCGGCATATCCTCCGAGCCGCAGAGGATGAGCAGCCGGCCGAAGGTGCCCTTGTGCGAATCGGCGGGGCGGCGGGGCAGGAGGACGGCGGCGTCCTGCCGGGTAATAATCGAAAGCGACGGGGGCCGCGCCGCCAAGGCCTCGGGCGGGATGCCAATGTCGGCCACCGTCACGCGGCCGCAGAAGCCGGCGGCGGGATAGAGGAAATGGCACGGCTTGTAAAGCGCGAAGGCGACCGTCTCGTCGGCGCGAATACACGCTCCGGGGACCTCGCCCGTGTCGCAGACGGCGCCGCTCGGCAGGTCGGCTGAAAGCACGAACGCGCCCGACGCGTTGACGGCCTTTACAAGCTCGGCGGCCTTATCGCTTAGGCGGCCGTGAAAGCCCGTGCCGTACAGCGCGTCGATGACGCACCGGGCGCCTCGCAGCGCCTCATTGGCATTTTCCGAGCATGCCGGTAAAACGGGTATGCCGTTTTCCGAAAGCCTGCTAAAAAAGAAGGCCGCGTCCCCCCGCACATCCTCGGGGTCACAGGCCAAGAGCACCGATACCCGGGCTTTTTTGCCGTAAAGCAAAAGGGCAGCGGCAAAGCCGTCCCCGCCGTTGTTGCCTCTGCCGCACAAAACGGCGCACGGCATACCGTCAAGCGCCGTAAAACGGCGCTCAAGTGCGGTCAGAAGCGCCGACGCGGCGTTTTGCATGAGCGCGGCGCCGGGTATGCCGCAGCTTTCAATGGCGTAGCGGTCGATAGTCCTCATCTCGGCGGCACGGGCGAGCAGCATTCAAACCGCCTCCTGTTCGGCCAGCACCGTAGCGATGGCATACTCGGCCGTGTGCGACACCGACACGTGAAAGCGAAGACCGAGCGAGGCGGCCGTGCGCGCCGCCCATCCCGAAAGCTTCAGGGCGGGGCGGCCGCCGGGCTCGTGCACAAACTCAACCTCGCGCATCGGATACCGCAGGCCCGTGCCCAGGGCCTTGCCGAACGCCTCCTTGACGCAGAAGGCCGCGCAGACGCTCGCCGGCGGATTGCCGCGCGACGCGAGCTCGGCGCGCTCGCTCTCGCCGAAAAAACGCGGCAAAAAGGCGGGATTTTTTAAAATCTCCGCCACTCTGTCTATGCGTTCAAGGTCGGTGCCGATACCGTAGACTGCCATAGCCATGCCTCTCCTTTGGCGCGGCGCGCGGGAGGTCAGACCTCCTTGATGACGCGCGGGTTGAAGGATTTGAAGTTATCGATCATGCGCTGGTCCGGCTCGAATAAAAGCAGGAAGCGGCCTTTTTCCTTGTTGAACACGCAGAAATAGGCATTTTCCGCCGATTCGGAGGACCGGGCGTCGACAACGGTGAGGTTTTTGTTGGTCTTATTGCGCAAATACTCCTGCTCGTGGTTTTTGTTGATGGGCGCGAACAGCTCGAAGTTCTTGCTGTGCACCGACAAAAGGCGCTTTCTCTTGCGCTGGCCGTATATGGCGTCCACGTCGAGGTCGCCGTTGGTCACGGAATATTCGTATTCGATATTGCGCATGACCGACAGGTACCAGGCGCCGTAAAAAGCGCCGAAGCCTATCGCTATTCCAAAGCCGGCGAGAAACACTGTCGCCACGAGAAACACCAGCAAAGCGGCGGTAAAGAGCAGCACCGTGATTACGTAATCGAGCGCCGTTTTCTTTTTTGCTACGATCTTTTCAAGAAAGGTGTCCAAAGCAATCCATCCTTCCAAATATAAAGCGGCAAGCCGCATATTATGTACTGAGCGGCCGCGGGCTGTAATGCTCCAAAGGCTTATGAAACCGGGTTCTTTGCGGACATTATACCATCTTTTTCATCGTCTTACAAGGGGGCTGTCCCAAAGAAAAGATTTTTGTCCGCGCCGTGCCAAAAAAAGGATTTTGCGCTTATTTGTCTGATGTGTTGCTATTTAGTTCCAGTTTTGTTATACTATACGCGACGCGACGCCGCCGGCGCGCGGGCACCGGAGACGGACATCCATCCGACAGGAGAGCGGGGGCGTATATATGGCAAGACGCTTAAGAGGCGGGCTTCTTTTGGCCCTGACCGTAGCGTCGGTTCTTTCGGCCGGCCTTCACGCCGGCGCGGACGGGGACGGTTTTGAGGCGCATGTCCATTTCGGCTACGAGAGCGGCCACATCGTAAGCGGCAAGTGGATGCCGGCCGAGGTTAAGCTGAAAAACAAAACGTCCGAGGTTTTCGACGGCAGACTGTCCCTTACGCTTATCAATGTGTCGGACGAGGCGGAGCAGACGGTGGAGGCCCCCGTCACCCTTTCGCCCAACTCGGAAAAACGCGTGACGCTGTATATAAAGACCCTGGGCGTGGACAAATATACCGTGACGCTCTACAATAAACGGGGCAGGCCGGTCTACCAGTCGCCCTCGCCAAAGACCCTGATGCTTGACGGGGCGGAAGCGCCGGAATGTGTGCTGATAGGCGTGCTGACCGACGACTACGAGCCGCTCAGGTACCTTGAGCGCATGGAATCCATATATGACCCCGGCTCCTCGCAGGGCACGGGGACGCTTGCGCCTGACGTTTTCGTGGAGCGCGTGGAGGCCTCGCGCCTGCCTACAAGGCCGGAGGCCATAAACGCCTTCGACGCCTTTATAATCAGGCGCTTTGATTTTTCGGCCCTTACCGACGAGCAGAAGGCCGCCCTGTCGTCCTACGTGAGCACCGGCGGTGCCCTGCTTTTTTGCGGCGGCCCTGCCAGCCGGCAGACCCTTTCCGGCCTTCCCGGCTTTATGTCGCCCGAGGTGTCCGGCGCGGCGGCGACCGAGGTAAACAAGGGCGCCCTCTCCTTCGGAAACCTCGAGGTGGCGCGCGTGTTCGACCCTGCGCTTTCGCTTGTGCTTAAGGACGGCGAAACGCCCCTTTTATGGCGGCACGACAAGTATAATATACTGGTCATATCATGGGATCCGGGTCTTGACCCCTTCGCGAGATGGTCGGAAAACTTCGTTTACCTCTACCGGCTTATGGACGAATACGGCGGGGGAACGGTCGCAGCAAGCTACGACGAAAAGGATTATTACTCATACGATATATCGGGCTTTTTTGAAGACAAGCTTACGCTTATGCGCGAGAGCGGCCCCCCGATGTTCGGCGTTGTGGCGGTGCTTTTGCTCGTTTACATGGCGGCGGCCGGCCCGGTAAGCTACGCCGTGCTGAGTAAGCTTGACAGACGCGAGCTGATGTGGGTCGTGGTGCCGGCCTTGGTTCTGGTTTTTTCGGCGGGCGTTTTCGTTTACGGCTACGCCATGCGCGGCGGCGGATATATCGCAAATACGGCGGCTATTGTGGAGCTTAACGCGCGCTCGGCCGAGCAGCGCCCGGCCGTGGTTGCCGCAAGCGTTTTGGTGCAGGGCAAAGGCGACTACACCCTCGATTTCGGGGACGGCGCCCTTTACACCCACGGAGTCATGAAAAGCCGGGGCTACTACGCTTACAGCGCGACTACCGCGCCGGTGTTTTCACAGGGGGCCTCCCCCGCCGCCAAAAGGACGGGCGTGCCCATGTGGTCGTTCGCGTCGGCGACCGCCTATATGCCCGTTAAAAATTACGGCAGCCTCGAGATAGACGCCGACCTTAGCCGCCTTGACAAAGGCGTTGTCAAATGCAGCATAAAAAACAATACTGGCTACGACCTTTCCGACGTTTCGGTGTTCTGCCTACGGTCGTTCGCTACGGTGAAATCGCTTAAATATCTCGACACCGCAAGCGTGGAGATAAACTTCGGGCAGTATGCGGCAAGGAGCAGTCAGCAGTCGGTGATAGAAGCTGTGCAGGTGCTTTACCCCAATACGCACAGCAGTACAGCCACCGGGGAAGGGCTTGAGGAGAAGCAGCGCTCGTCGCTTATGAGCGCGGCCGCCATGGCGTTTTTGCCCGGCTCGGCCGACGGCGTTTTGAGCGTTTTCGCTTACGCCGAGGACGGAGAGCCGCTCGGCATAACCATAAACGGCCGCCGCCCGAAAAGGCAGACCCACCGCACGGTCGTCTATCAAAAGCTGGATTTGCGCAGGCTGTACGCGGGTCAGTCGGCGCTGTATCCGGAGATGTTCGGCAAAAGCCACGCCGATTTTTTAGCGCAATACTCAAACTATTCCGCTGCAACTCCAATACGAACACAGCCGACCGTCCCCGGCGGCAGCCCGTGGGTCAACTTCTGCAGCGTAACGCTTACACAGCCCGGGCATTGTGCCGTGTACGAGCTCGCCATACCGAAAAGCGCAAGGGGACGCGGCCTTAGGATAGACGTCAATATGGAAGAGGGAAACCCTGCCGATATCTATTTGTACGATATCGATTCCATGACCACAAACGGGCTTCTCGCGACCTCCGAATATTCCGTTGTCATCCCGCCCGGAAAGCTTGACGCTCTTATAAGTAAGCACGGAAAGCCGAATAGCTACGCGACGGGCTCGCCGGCATACGGATACAGCTGCCTGTGCATTGCCCTTTTTAAACCGGATCACGGGACTACGGTAGTAAACGGCGTCACATACGGATTTTCCGATTAAGGGAGGGAGCACAGTGCCGCTACTCGAAACCGTCCGCCTTACGAAATACTACGGCAGCTTTCCCGCCCTTGTGGACCTCAATATATCGGTCGAGGAGGGCGAGATATACGGCTTTGTGGGGCCCAACGGCGCGGGCAAGACCACGTCCATGAAGATAATGGCGACGCTGATGGGCGCCAGCTCCGGGGACGTCTTAATCGACGGCGAGTCGGTGCTGCAAAAGCCTGCCCGCGCGCGAAGGCTGATCGGCTATATGCCCGACTTTTTCGGCGTGTACGACAACCTCAAGGTCAGCGAATACCTCGATTTCTACGCCGACGCCTGCAATGTCCCGAAGGCCGGGCGCCGCACCCTGGCCGACGAGCTTCTGACGCTCGTCAACCTCTCCGACAAGCGCGAATGCTATGTCGACACCCTCTCGCGCGGCATGAAGCAGCGGCTGTGCCTGGCGCGGAGCCTTATACACGACCCGAGGCTTCTCATACTTGACGAGCCGGCGTCGGGCATGGACCCGCAGGCGCGCGCAGAGATGAAGAGCATACTCAAGGCGCTCAAGGGCCAGGGCAAGACCATACTGATAAGCTCCCACATACTGGCCGAGCTAAGCGAGATATGCGACCGCTTCGCCATCATAAGCCGGGGGCAGCTTATGGCCGCCGGCAGCATTGAGGAGATATCGGGCGCGCTCGGCATAAATCCCAGGCTGTGCTTTAGGTTTCTCTCCGAAACGGATTTCGAAAACGCGACGGCCATTTTGCGCACCCATCCCGAAACAGGGCCGTTGACGCGGGACGGCGATATCCTCGAGGCGGTCTTTGACGGTACCGACCAGTCGGCCGCCGCCATAATAAGGCACCTTTCGGCGGCGGGCGTCAATATCGTCTCGGCGTACAAAACGGCCAAGAGTTTGGAGCAGGTGTTTTTGGAGGTGGTGTCCAAATGAAGCTGAGGCTTACAAACCCGATTGTGACCTCGGAGATGAAGGTACTCATGCGCACCTGGCGGACGCCTATTACGCTTTTGGTGTACCTGGCGACCATGCTGTTTTTCCTTATGTCCTTCAGCTCCCTCATGAGTATAGGCTCCGGCAGGTCCTCCGAAATGGGCCTGCTCATCTATTCCACGCTCGCCAACGTGCAGTTTTTCGTCATCCTCCTCATAGGCCCGTCCCTGACCGCCGGCGCCATCTCCTCCGAGCGCGAGAAGCAGACGCTGGACCTTCTCATATGCACCCAGATGAGCCCGCTTAAAATAGTGACGGGCAAGCTGATTTCCTCCATGAGCTGGATGTTGCTGCTCGTAATATCGACCACCCCGTTTTACAGCATAGCCTTCCTTTACGGCGGCGTATCGCCTTTCGCTGTCGCCCTTTCCATGCTGTACCTTATGCTGTGCGCCTTCGCTACGGGGGCGATAGGGCTGTTCTTTTCCACCGTCTTTAAAAAAACGGCCACAAGCTCGGTCATGTCGTACGTCGTCATATTCGGGCTGGGGGTGGGCACCCTCATCCTGGGCGCGCTGGAGATGTCGGCCACAAGAGGCTACTATTTTTCACCGCGCGCGGGCGCGCTTAGAGCGCCCATTGCCTTTTACTTCAACCCCTATTTTGGGTTTACGGCGGTGAACGGCTTGCTGGTTGGAGGAAACGCCCGCTCCATTATTGCGGGCATATTCAGCGGCGTGCGCCCGTGGGAGGGTATTCTTTTTATCCTTATAAACGTGGCGTTTATGCTCGTCGTGTCGGTTTTCATGCTGTTTATCGCCGTCAGGCGCTTAGACCCCATGCGGGCAAAGGGAAGGCGTCGTGCCGGGCGCGCCAATTCTGGAGGTGAGCCGCGGTGAGAGCGCAGAGCCGCGTACGCGAGAGCCTTCGGCCTTTTGCGCGAAGGCTGATGGCAGAGGCGTTCGTACGCGCGCTGGCGGCGGCGTTTTGCGCCGGCGCCGCAGCCTCGCTTATAGTGGTGCTCGCTTCCCACATCCTTCCGTGGGGCATGGACTGGCGTTACGCGCTTATAGCCGGCGCGTCTCTTTTTGTCCCCGCGCTGGCCGCCGGCCTTATACTGATGCGCCCCGGCGAGCGCGACGTCGCCCGCAGGGTGGACGCGCTGGGGCTTTGCGAGCGCGCCGAGACCATGCTCGACTACGAGAACGACGACGGCATATTCGCGCGTATGCAGCGGGAGGACGCGCTTCGCGCCCTGGAGCTGCTGCCCAAAAGCCGCCTGCGCCTGTCGATGCCGCGCAGATCTCTGGCGCTCTGCCTTCTTCTGGCGGCCGCCCTTTGCGCCATGAGCTTTGTGCCCAACGGCAATCAGGACGCTATTGCCGAGCGCCGTCTTAAGGAGGAGACCGACAGGCGCAGGGAACGGGAGCTTTTGGAAAAGCTTGAGGAGAAGATAGACGAGGCCGGCCTTGCCGACGAATTAGAGGAAAAGGCAAAGGCTGTCTTGGATGAGCTTCAGAAGGCCCTCGAGAAGGCCGGTACGCCCTCCGAAAAGCTGGCGGAGATTTCCAAGGCGCAGGATAAGCTTAAGACGCTGGAGGAGGAAGCGGCGAAAAAGGAGCTTGAAAACGCCGGAAAGGCTCTCGAAAAAAGCAATGCCGCCGGCGAGCTGGGAGAGGCCATGCGAAAAGGCGGCGCGAAGGGCATGGAAAAAGCCCTTGAGGATATGCAAAAGGAGCTTGAGGGCCTGACCGGCAAGGAGAGAAGCGAGCGCTTAGGGGAGCTTGCCGGCGCCATGGACGAAGCGGCAGGCGGGCTGCCCGATTCATCCTCGATAGGGCACGCCATGTCGGAGCTTGCCGACGCTCTTCGCAAAGCCGCGTCGGGCGACGGCGGCAACGAGGTCGGGGAAGGCTTTGAAAGGCTCGAAAAGGCTCTGGGCGAGGCAGCCGGGGGAAAAAGCGCCGCGCTTGACGATGTCCGGCAGCTTATGGAGGATTTGCGCCGCGCCGCCGCCGGTCAAGGCGGGAGCGAAAGCGGGGGCGAGGGCCAGGGTGAAGGCCAAGGCGAAGGTGAGGGCGAAGGCCAAGG